>Ga0302188_10000014_pt1 | contig 133102 bp, 104 predicted proteins | sample II_Bog_E2_1_FD_198783 | JGI IMG/M metagenome (GOLD analysis project Ga0302188, IMG submission 198783) | Peat permafrost microbial communities from Stordalen Mire near Abisko, Sweden - II_Bog_E2_1 | ecosystem: Environmental > Terrestrial > Soil > Wetlands > Peat | place: Sweden: Abisko... | reverse complement strand
CCCCAACCCCAACCCCAACCCCAACCCCAACCCCAACCCCAACCCCAACCCCAACCCCGTACTTTTTATTTAAAAAATATATAATAATTATTAAAATATTAAATTAAATTAAATTAAATAATTACTTTATTTGTATTCATTTTGGAATCAAATTAATTATCTTAAGCTTTTCAAAGACATCATATTATAGAGTTATTCTATTTTATTTCAATAAGCTATTTTTTTAATTGTTGATTCAATCCTTATAGCTTTACTTTTTTATTTCTACCTTTTGCAGAATTTATTTATTATTACATTAATATAATATAATCATCAAATTATTATACTCAAAAATAATTTCTGTAATTTTCTCTTTATAATTATGCGGCAGCAACATGAATGTAATTAGGTCCGTTAATTTAAAAGCCAATTTGAAGTAAAAGATTAAAATTGTTAAAATTTATTTTAATGATCTATCTTCAATAAAAAAGAAGAGATTGTTTGATGCTTCTAAAAATCAAACAATTATGTAACGGATAATTGAATTCTGATCTTTATTATGAATGAGTAGTATTGATCAGAATTGATTAGTTTTAAAGAAGTAAATGATTATAACTTTCAAGATTGTAAGAAAGAGATATAATCTTATGATAAGCTGTGAGTCTGAGTCGCAAATTTAAACAGTTGATAAAGACTGTAGCAGCTCTCAATCTGAAACTGTTGAACAAAAGGGGGAAATAATTACAACCATGCCAATTGTAGAGCATGTATCAATTCATGCCGATATGTTCAGCATCGAACTTGATAAAATTTTGGACAAAATCAATGATGAAATGTTTGAGTCATTGTTGGTTCAAATCAGTCAAGTAATTCGAGAAGCAAGAGCTCCTCAGATAGCAACTAATAAGCAGTTGCACAACAGACTTATAAAGCTTTACTACTACAAGCTTTATAAATCCTTAAATGAGAAAGAAAACAATCAAACCTATATGATGTTTGTCCTTTCTCTTTTAGCCGAAATAGTTCGGCAACATCAGGAAGTGAAACTACCCTTCACAAGGAAAATTGTTTTAGCTTTGCTTACTTTTGATCTAGAAAGTTTTGATCAGAGTGAGGAAGGGCAGCAGTTATTAGCTATATTGGCAGTATTGCTGGGTAACTTAGCAAAACAAGGGAAATTAGTCATGAGACTAAAGGTTGAGCATCAACTTAATGAAGGAATCCTTCAACTATTGAGCAAAACCAATCATATTTTTGCTTTGCAAATATTGCTCAAAGCATTAAAAATCCTCCAATCATAAGCCAAAATAATTACTAGCACTGATGATTTGAAAAAACTCGGAATAATGAAACGAGTTTACTAAAATTGGGGAGCCAAAGGGTGGTATGCTGTTAGATTAAGTGTGTGCCATCAAAAACAATATGAAACTTCAATATAAGAGAGAAAAACATTGCTTGAATTAATTTCTAAGTGACTCTCTCAATGATTATTTATTAAAGTAATATAAAACATGAGTCAAGCACTCATGTTTTATTCGTCAAATTTATTATCTAATATAGCATTGAATTAAAAATAATATTTTGCTATGGCACATTTTGTGATAAGGCAATAAGTTCATAATCGAGAATACAGCGATCATTGGGTTAAAACATCTGATAAAGAATGGTAACGTTCTTTGCTTTAAAAAATATCCTCTAATTATTTATTCTTCCGTTTAAAAATTTATTAAATTTGATCTTTTGATGAATAATGAATTGATCCAGACAATTCACATAGTGATTTTTCAAAACATTCTATAGATGCACAATTTGCTCTGTTTAATTTAAAAAAAGCTGAGATTAAAAGCTCACATTTCTATGCCTTTGCATAATTACTATAAGATTATTGAATTTTAAATTTTTATTAATTTTTCATATTCTACTTTTGCTTCTTCATTGTTTAAAAAAAAGTGTTGCATTGCCTGTGAATCCTTTCTAATAGTTAATTTATTTTTTTTGTTTTATCTTTCACCGCCTCACTCCTTTTTATAGATTTAGAGTCGTATTAAACAAAATTGAAATAATATTACCCGAATGATTTATCTTTAAGTTCTTAAAACAATCTGCGCTATTCTTAATTTTAAGATTGAATCAAATATCTGCGACAACTGTCACTTTAATTTCTAAGTTTATATTAATCAAATTTCTTTTTAACGATTCTAAAGACACTTTATAGTTTTTCAATTGATTCTATCATTTAATATCTTGGCTAATGTTTGATATCTTCTGTTAAATCTTGATAAACTTCAAGGATTAATTTTTCTATAGATAACTGAATATATTTGGCAAAAAGAAAATTATGTATATATTTTACTGCGTTGATTATTTGAGATGCAAATTTATTTTTTTATATGAATTATCTGATGTTGCCAGGATTAAAGAATAATTTAATGTAAACATTTAGAAGTATCTTAAAGAGATAATACTTTTTTTATTCGTTCCTTTTATTGTCCTAGATGTCTGGATCAGCAATTATCTTTTTAATTTGCTCGAAATTAAGTGAAGATATTTTTAAATTATTTGATTATGAGCTTGAGTTTGTTTATGAATCAATGGAATATAGAAATAATATTGAATTCATTGTCTCACATATTAGAGAGGGATTCATATCTTGTATTACCTTTATTATTTGTTTCTTGTCTGTTATTGCTTCAATAATGGCAAGCCTTGGTAGATGCAATAGCTTTACATTACAATATTCTAAGATTAAAAACCACTTTAAAATTGCCTCGACCTACTTTATGTGTGTTTTTGAGTTGCTCCTTTATTTTTAAATTTATGTTTGCAAGATAGATTCAAAGTTTTTCTCCAATAGGCAGGGATAAGGAGTTGAGTGAAAGACCAGAGTATTTTCAGGAGATGATGGCTATTATTGAAGACCTATCTCACACATAAATGGAATCATATAGTCCAAATGGCAGGGGTATACTTGATGAACTCTAATTAAATTTTAACTATTTTCAACAAGATTTATGATAATATTTTTGAAGGATATATCATAATAAGATTTATAAATTGATTTTTTATAGTAGTAAGATGAACAATTCTGAAATTCCTACATTTATTTGAGTAAATGAGTACCGATAGCATTTATGCCTTCAAGTTAAATTTTTAAATTTTACTGAGAAAATACTAGTTATTAGAGAGTTGTTAAAAGAAGAGAATTATTTTTTTACACTTTCAAATCTGCACTTTTAGTTAATAAGTAAATTTATGTTTTGTTTTTATTCCAATAAATTTACGACTCTAAATAATTTTAAAGAGATTATGCAAGGTTTTTAATTCGCCTCAGTTTTAAGTATTTCGGCATTATTTCTAATTTCTCCAAATTGGTCTTCATTCTGTTCACCAAAATGGTAAAATACTTCTAATCAAATGATTTTTTTAGTTATTTAGATAAACTATTATAACTAAGAATTGGAAATTTTTCGTAGTCAAAATTTTCCAGTTAATCGTAACTTAATCGGATGTATTCGGTAAGCATTTTTTTTATTTAAGGATTACTATATTACTTGTTTTCATTCAGAAATTACTAAATGAATATATTTAAGCAATCTTATTTTCGATAAATTTTAATGCATTTAATGATGAAGTGAACAAATTATCTATTAACTATATTTGTTGTCGGAAGTGCAAGAGTAATGTACGCGTCAAGTAGAGATATATATGGATTACATAGTCCAGTAAATTTATAGAGTTATTTTTGGATGCGTTTATCTTGGAGGTAGACTAAGTTGCATCTATAATATTCTGTTTCACGAAAAATAGGAGGACTAGAGTTTGTAATTACTATTTTGGTTCCTATTTAATTGAAAAGTTAAAGCTTATCTACAATCATTCTAACTATTTACTATTTAATAATTACGACTCATATTTATTTTAAGTAATTAAAAGACCATCTACGAATTTTAAAAAGAATTATTTGAAATATGATTAAATGTGGTTATGAGAGCTTTTTATGTATCTCTCTAATTAAAATATTCTTAAAGCTTAATTGAGGCTATAAATTTCAATAAAACATATTTATAACGTTTTACAATTTAAATTTAGATTCCAAAAATATTTATTAAATTAATGTCATAAGAGATTTTATTTTATTATTCAATTCATCTATGCATTGTTTTTAATTGTTTATGAATCACTTATTAAGCAAAATCTTTAATCGACGTAAGCTCTCAAGGATATGCAACTCTATTGGTTATGATTGACTTTGGAAAATCTTATTAAACTCGTCTACCTTTTTTGTAATTTCAGATTTAGCTTTAAAATCGTTGCCCGAGCAGACTAATTTATAAAGGTCGGCTAAATAATATTTAAAACTACGATATTAGTCATTAATATATCTTATAATCCTATCCAAAGACTGAATGTTTTCTTTAATTAGTATCTTTATATAACTCCTACTCTTGTCATTCGGATCATTGACTTTAAAAGTATCAAGGAAATCGGAAAATTATCTGCTGCGATTGTATGGTACCATCAGACCAAAGTTATTTCTGTATCTAGCAAGGTATACTTTAAGTGCTCAGTGAGGTGAATTTTTTAATTTTTAAGGATCTCATCAAAACTCGATTGATTATTGAGGTATATCTCGACTTCTTTCGCATTGTAGTAACCTGGAAGAAAATGATAGAACTATAACATAATTTATTTCTATCTCTTTATTATTTGATGTTTGTCCTATTCAATGACTTTTAAAATTTTGAAAATTAATAAATAAATATTATCCTGAATTTTTTCTTCCAGTTCAAGACTTTTTTTTTCGTTATTGCTATAGATTTTCTTACTTTTATTGATAATATCTTCTCCTTTGTTCTATGTGCTCTTACTAGATATCAGTTTTTCATGTTTAATTAACATTCTCAATGAAAACATTTATCTTTGCAGTTAATTAAAAAAGTCAGTAATTATTTTAATATATTTTGTTAAATTGTCAACAAACATAATTTTTAATATGTTCTCATCGGATCGAACATATTCACGATCTTTTATATGTTTTTCCGCTAGAATCAATATAAGAACTTTTTCGTATTAGGCAACTAAAAGCTTGAATTATCCCACTTTTAAAAGTTTTTGTCGAAATTACTCAATTTTTTCGCTGACCTTATCGATATTATTTTTAATAAATGTAAAAATTTACTTACCAGTTTAATCTTCTATTTTACTAATCGTTTTATTTATTTAGTTTATTTAGTCATCAGTTTTTTTTTTTGGCGCATCTTTTGCTGTAAGATTCTTGATTTTTTACACTTTGTCAATTTCTTTTTTCTCCATAAAACGTTTTAACTCATCACTAAAATCCCTTTAATTTATCACATCTTTTTGATAATCAAGACTCACCAAAGTTAATCTCTTCTCGATATATTTTGTGTTTACATTTTGTAGTTTTTAAATTCTTATTTTCTACTTTCCCCAGTAATCGCAGATCCTATTCATTTTCAGATCATATTCAGCAATGGATTTACCTTCTTTTTCTTTTAATAATACGGATTTAGTCAAATCTACAATTTATTCATTTTGTAGGGTATACATGAGGATGAGCTATCGAATGCAGGAAAAGGGAACTTTTTCTGTTTTTCTAATGGAGGATAATTGTTTTTAATTAAATGCCTCGTATGCCTGATCAGGGCGAAGTGGAAGGATGTTTATATAAGGCTGCTCCTAATTCAAGAACTCACGATTAATCATTTGATATACTAACTTCACATTTGCCTACATTTTTAGATTTGAATGAACAAAACAAATAATATCATTAATTTTGAAAGTAAAATTGTATTTTAATTCTAAATAATATATTTTAACTCAAAAGTTGATCATAATGTAACTCTCCAATAAATTTAAAGGAATTACATTACGAGGATATTTTTTATATACGGTTATTTGGGGATTTTCTTTAAAAGGTAAACGATAATAAAGTTATTATTAGCTGAAGCATGATTTAATCACTGGTAGACTACGTACTTTAGCGAGGAAAGATTGACTATGGTGAATTTGCTCCACGAGATCGTGAGTCTATTGACCCAGCCACAGCCCTTTACAATCATCGAAAACTGCTTGCCTATCTCTTTCAAGAAGATGAAAATTCTCATCAGTATTAAATATTTGATGTAGATCGGCTGAAAACAAACTATAAAAACGAATTTCTGATATAAAACTATAGTAAATTGCAGGGCAGTTAAACTATTTTTCTGAAAAGATACATGGTGAACTCAGCAAGTAGATAATGTTTTATTTAGGAAACAACTTACCTTAGACAGTGATCTTTACAGGTTATAAAACGAATGGCTCCGTAAAAAAATGCCTGATTTCTACTGTTATTATTTCCTTAAGTTTGCTTATGCTAACTCTTATTCTCGGATGCATTAACTGTTCTTGTCTTAAATTGAGAACATGAGTAAGGAAAAAGATAGTTATATGGTCGTTAAAAAAACAATTGAAGCGAGATAGTCATGCCTACATAATTTAAGAAAACTTATTCAAGCAACAAAAGATATTGACATCGAATAAAGTTTGCAAACTTTAAGACAGTAAAAAGAGATGAAAAGACAAATAAAAGTAGCCAAATAGCATGGAAATTATAAACAAAGAGAAAGCAAAAATAAATAGTAGACAGGGAAAAGTTGGAAAAATGAACTTTAAGTATTGTTTGAGAACGTTGTTCACTTAAGAAAATTGACATGCTATGTTGTCTAACTGATTAAAATGTGGAGAAACTCAGTTTATAATATTAGTGATGATCCTCGTCGGTTTCGAGAAAGAGTCATCTTTTATCACAATGATTCAAACTATCTCCTAAAAATGTTGTTTGACAATAATTTCATAAGGGAATCCTTCCTCAAAAACTACTTAACTTTTAGTTCTCACTTTGACCCTTTTTTATTAAAATCATCAATGCTTCTCGATAACAAAAAGAACAGAACTTAAACAGAAGACATATTTTTAGATTTAGTGAAACCAAGTGAACTGGATATGGACAAAATTACAAAAGCTCTTGTTGTGATGGCTGAAGAAGAATATGATGAAGACCAGCAGTCAAGGTTTATAAATGAGCACAAAAACTATGGCTAACTGTAACAAAGAAAATAATTCATTTAAAGGAGAAGAGATACTTTAGGAATTCGGAAGTATCAATCTGAAAAAATTCTTAACGAAAAGCCTCTAACTTCAAAAGGTTCTAAAAATTAAGTAAAAGGAAAATAAATGGAATTTAAAAGTGATAAAAAATCAGCTAACACTCAAAAATAGCTGGAACAGATAAAAATTGAAAAGTAAGATTCAAATAAAAAAATGAGAATATAAACATCTCTTAACAGACTCAAACAAATGCGCATGGTTGATCTCAAAAAAATATCGCCTTATTTGGGTCGAAACTAGCGCATATAAAAGGCTCAAAAGGTCATTGAGTTAGAGCATAAATTTAAAGTGGCACAATCAGAGTACATAAAAACATTATAAATAAATAAATAATAAGAAATGCGATAGAAAATAAAGAGTACAATTGATGTCAATAAATAAACCATTAACGGCAAGATTTTTAATAGATACATAGAATAAAATTTAAAATTGATGGACTAAGCATCAAAAAAAGCTTTCTTATTTAAAAATCATATACCAGCGGAGGAAAGAAGGATTAATTCATCCCTTCATTCCAATAAAAAGATATGTTTTCATGATAGAAAGGAAGCAGAGTATGAAAGAAATTTGCAAAGATACTATCCTAAAGAACAAATGTCGCCTAAACCTTCTCTTAGAAAAGAACAATCAAAAATAGCAGGGACCAAAGCAATCATATAAATTTCTAATAGAGGAGTTCGAACAAATTAAAAAATTATTTAATATGAGCTTTCTAATAGAAGGGGCAAAAATGTTGGAGATATTCTTGAGAAAAGATAAAAATCATTATAAAAATCATTAGGAAAAAATTCTTTGGAAGGCAAAAGCGAAGAGAATAATACAAAGTAACAAAAGGTCTTTGGGCAAATTAATTTGTTTGAAACTGAAAAACAAAATGAAATTTTAATAATCAGGCAGGAACCATAAAAATTATAAGAAATTAAACAATTTTTATACGCCAAAATTAAATAATAGTTGATGGAAGAAATGAAAAAAAATTCATAAAATAAATAATTTTAACTTAATAATATGATTGAAGATGAAAAGAGGAAAAAACTTCAGTAAATTATGGAAGAAAGGAAGAGAGAGGAAGAGAGAAAAAAGCAATAGCAAGAAAGGGAGAGACTACTAAGATTATAGCGTGAACGTAAAAAGCTTAATTTTGATGTCAGAATAGAACCCATTCAATATGCTTAATAAAATGTTGAGGGTTTTTTCAATACAGTCTTTGAAATATAGAGTTAAACTTTTAATAGGCTGTTTACAACTCAAAAGATAGATATGTTAAAATAAGAAATAAGTCAACAATTTTATTATATGTTTATTAAGGGGTATTATGAAGACAAGGAAGTTGCTTTTTGTATCCTTCATTTCGATTGGTAATATTAGTTGCATCGAAAAATTATAATTGATTACTTAGTAACAAAAGATCCTCATTATTATATAAGTACTCTCCATCGAATAATCTAATATCTATGGAAAACTGATCCATGCCAAGAAATATAAATGATAATGTTCAAAAATTAAGAAAATATAGAAGGATATAGAGTTATGGATGACGTGGAATCTTATATTCAGCAAAGTGGGCAAATATTCGAAAAACAGTTATATTCGAATATTAGCTAATTTAGGTACGTATGGATGAGGTCTTCAAATTTTAACAATATTGAATTTCCTTATCAAAATTATTACTTTGGTAAAATTTTAAACTTTAAATCTGAATTACTTTCCTCCAGCATTAGTTTGAGTGAAAGACATGCTCCAAAAATTGATATGACTCTTGAAGTTTTTACTAGCTACATCTTTCTGCTTTAAGAACTATTTCGTTCATATTTAACTCCTGAGGAAGTTGTTGAATTGAGATAAAATTCTACTAATATCAGGAGATTGAAGGATATCTTTAGAATAGTCCTTGAACTGTAAAAAAATAATCCCTTAGTTGATGAACTTACAGTAGTATAAGGGCTGAATCTTGATGATCTTTATGCTAAGGTCAAGGATAAAAAAATGGCTCCATATGATAGGTATTACTGGCATCATTTCTACGATAAGATACATTAAAATAGACTATTATTGGCTATTCTATAACTTAAATCAGAGCTTAAATTCAATATGCAATCATGCATGCTTATGAACCGTAAATTTCTTCGAATAAATTGCAGACAAAAGATACTTATTCTCCGTTCATCCATCTACGCTGAGTAAAATATATACATTCTCGATACTCAAAATCCGAAAATAAAAATATTCTTGACTGATGGTGAGCATTATAAGTTAATGCGAATGGAACTATTTATTTTTCTCAACCTCATTTTTAATAATATTGTTGAAGATCAATAAAAATTCATAAATTGCATATGGATACCACAATTTGCCATTTGTGATGGTGTAGAGGGAAAATAGGTCAAGAGGATAACTGATTTCAGCATTAGCATGAAAAAAAGCTTCTATATATCGGAATAAATATATTTTTGTAATCATGAGTACATCAAAAGCGCAGTAAGCCTTCTGCCAAAACAATCAGATGTAATTTTTCGATAATCTTTTATCTTTGGATATATGCACACTTAAATTGAAAAATCATCAACAGGAATGCCATTATACGCTAAACTCATCGACAAGAAGGAAATGTTTAATTGATTTAATTTCTTAATAATCAGTATGGATTTGTATGTATTAGTATGCATTCACATAATCAGATGATTTGTAGTTTGGTCTTGTAAATGCACTGAAGAAGATCTATCCACTAATAAATCTCCTTAAGTATTTCCAATTCACCAATAAAGCCTATTTATTTTTTATTTTAATGCTCCAAAAGTAAGCCTTTTTACTCTTTTATAACATATTTATTTATTTTCGTAACTTTTATTGTTTTTCTTTAAGTCTTTTAGCCATTTTGACTGTCAAAGTCCCAATACTAAAGTTATCTTGATTTCATTGATTAGTATTCACTCTGAATATCCTCTCTAATAGTGGTTTATTTTTTCTCTTTATCTAGCATATTTTCTTTCAAATAGATTATTTTAGCTTTGTTGAAGAAAAATTTCTCTTTTTAAAGTACTATTCCTTTTACATATTTTCGCTATATATCATGGATCCTTTTAATGTCTGCAGGAAGAGGCTCTTCTTTGGGTTCTGGAATTTCCTCATTCTACTAATCATTAATTTTATTTTAATCGATGAGAGAAGATGTTCCAAATGGCTTAACAATATTCCTTTCAGTATATTCTTGATCATTTTGATTTATGAATTTAGATGATTTTAAATTGATATTATCAGTTTTATTTCTATTCATCAAATCATCTTGTTTATCGGGACTTTTCTTTTAAAAATCAATTCCTTTGTTGGATTATGAATCATTACCAGTGAATTTTATACTTTTTATTGTTCCTTTGTTGCCAACATCAGAAATTTCACGTTCTTCTTTCATAATATTCGGAATTGACCCCTAAGGAATATCTTATTTGCTTACATTACTCAGATTTTTATGTATTTTAATGCTTCTCACTGTTGACATCTTTCTAATTCTTTGATTGTTGCTACGACTAAAGTTGTCTTCGTTTTAATTGTTAAATTCCTCTTTTGATTTATCAGAAATGCTCAAAGCATGTTTTTCACTAAATATTTTTTCCAAGGGATGCTTTTTTATATCAAGATCGTAGTTAAAAGCTGCTATTTTTTTTGTTTCTTCTTTTTATTTTTTCTTGACATCTTCTTCAGGATACTCAATTAAAAAAAACTTTTCCTTAGTTTTCATCTTTCTTCCAATAAAACAACAATAGAGAGCGCGATCCCATTTCTCCTGATTTTTTTCAGATTAAAATTTTAAATAAACATTAAATCTTTCTTTGTCTTTTTGAATGGATAAGACGATAAATACATAAGGCTGAGTGTGGTAATCAACGTTTTATATTTAATGGAGTTTAATAGATTTAAAATTACCAGTTGAGGTTTTAGATTCATATATTTTAAGCTCATTTGTTTTGAGGATTACTAAAGTTTAAGCGAGAGCACTAATCATTATCTCTACATTCGCTTTTGAAATTTTATCTTTAAGAATAGCAGTAGGAAGAATTTATCTAAAGTCTTCAACCACTATATACTCATAAATATTCTGCAAAATTTACTCTCTTTCCTATGCTTTTTCAGCTTATATGTTGAGCATGTCTTTCTCTTTTTTGTAAATCATTTCCAAAACACGATTGAATTGCTTTAAGTAGATATTAAACTGAATTTCAGAGGACTTGTCCCCTTTTTCCTAGCCCTGATCTTCCTCATAGTTATTGAAATTTTGCAAAATTTGAAAAGATGACTCAATGATTCTCTTAATTGCTCTGTTTTTATTGATAGATTTTGTTGCATTTTCATCATCAGGTACTTAAAATTTAGTTTTTTTAGTTTTTTCCCTAGGAGTTGGAGTTTTTTGTCTGTTTTAAAAAACCAACTCTTCATAATCTTTCGTGGGAATTACAACTTCCTCCTTGCTGAAAGGTTTTTCTCTGTTCAGAAACTTTAAATATGCAAGTGTCTCTTCAAGAGTGATAACTTCTCTATTTTTATTAATTTTCATAAAATTCAAATTATGATTACAAACTATTTATGTTCTTTTAATTTCATAGATGATTGTTCTGAAATCATGAGATTAATCAAATACTGAGATACCTCTTGCTTAATTCTCTTAAATTTTCAGCTTGGATATCGAGGAACTCATTTTTAGGAGGCAAAATCTCCAAGTACTTATTCTTAGGGTCGCTGTCAAAGATTCTTCCGCGTATTTTTTCATCGACGATCAGTTCAAACACCATTTTTTCGACATTTTGCTATTTAAGATTCAGTCTCCTTGCAACATACTCATATTTAATAGTTTTATATGACTTCAATATTCCAATTAGCTTTTCCTTTTTCAAATTAAACAATAACTTTTCATAAATAGTAAGATATTTTTCGGACTCAGGCTTAAAATTGATATTATCATAGTTTTGTGTAAACATCTAGAGGTCATGTTTCTCATAGGAATCAACTAAACTTATAAGAGCTTGCACGTCTTTCTCATTTTTAAAAGGAATAGAAATTTAGTTGAACAAGGTGTTGTATTTCTAGTCTTTACGCAGCTCAAAATTTTAGATTAAAAGTGAAAGGAGGACGTTAGTCTTCAAAAATTATTTTAATTGAGCGCTATTTCCATATTTAGCTTTTTCAAGAAAGACTTCAGCAAGGTAAAGTGTGCTATTTTCATAATTACCATATTCGTACATGATTTCAGCAATGGCCAGCTTTAAAATTGAAATATGCCCCTCGCTCATATAGGCTGCACTTTCCAAAGTAGGAATTTTAAGTTCCATTTCATGAATTTTGTCATTAATATCAATTCCTGTAAATTTACTATATTTAATTTATAAACTATAGAACTCTACTAAAATAGAAGCAGAGGGATTTTCAGTTTATGATAGAAGTTAACTCACTAAGTCAAAAAGATAAGCAGATTATTTTTAATTCTTTTACTCAATGGCTTTTTCCAAAAGCAACATATAACATTTTAGTCTCAGTGCAAAGTCCAGCTCATCAATAAACTGAAAGACATCGGAATGTATCTTTTAATAAGCTGATGCACGCATTAGATTGATGATGAATTTGATGGAATTTTCAGTATATTTTTCCTGCTTATTAAGCTATGAGATCCTCTTGATGGTGATGCGAATATGGTCAATATCTGAATTTTTACAGTATATTTGCAAAAGTTGATTAATAATTTTAATTTTATAGCTTTTTAAGTTGTTTTCCTCACATGTGACAAACAATGTTTCTAACTATTAGATAGCTTTTGTCCATTAACTACGACGGATTAGATCCTCAATCTCAAAGTATTCCAACTCCACTCTTGTCTCAATATTTTCTTCTTCAGCCTGTTCTTAATACTATTCTTAGTATTCGTAGTCCGACATCCAATTAAAATATCTTATAATTTCACTGAGTGAGAAAGAGGTAAATTATATATAATAAATTTCACAAATAGATAATGATAATATGTTTTCAACTCCATTCATGAAATAGGTTTTCAAAAAAGATCAAATATATAAATAGAAATCAAATCTTTCAAAAAATTAAAATTTCGTTTAAAATTTAAATAATCAAATCAAAATGGTTCACCTTTAATGATACTTTTGCAAAGATATTAATAATATGCAAATCAACGACCGATTAACGATCTCAGCCTTTCATTTTATTATTTAACTTTCCTCATTGTTTATTTAAAGGTTTGTAACTCACTGAAAAATGCCTACTTATTACGCTCATTCTCCTCAACTTGTTGTCGTAGTTCACCAAGTCTCCCCGAACTATAACTCTTTTTACTTCTCAGCATCTCTTCAACTTATTAAATAAGTTTTCGATTTTATCTACGCAAACTATCCAAGGACTAGCTTTCCTCTACTGTCATTCTAAAATACGGTTCCTTATTTAGAGACACTAAATTGTTGTATTTTTCCTGAAGCTATTGATACTCACTAGAACTACTTTTTGCTGCAAAGTGCTTTTGCCTATCTTGAGGAAGAAAAGTAACAAATCGACTATTGCGGTTAGGATTTTAAAGGGGCTAATTTTTTAATTTTTGTGAAACTTAATTTCTTAAATTTGAGTTCATCTATCGTACTTTGATAATTTATTCAAGAATTGCCTTACTTTTCTATTAGTCTAACCCCCCTTGCAGTGTCTATCCAAAGATTTCTTCTTGGATTTGCATTTCCTTCAATATCAAATGCAATTATTCATTCTTTTTGAGGATAGGAGCCGATATATTTAATGAAACATATGATTCCTTTGTTCTCGAAGCTACCAGTGCTGCTACCATCGAGGTCTTATAGCTCTTAGGGCTTTTATCAAAATTTATATTATCCTTTTTGGGACTTTCATGGCTAGTGTCTCTATCATCCTTCTCCCTCTCATTTTTTAATAGATAATGTTCAAAAAGATTTTTTGTGTCCAACACTTTACTTAAATCTTGCATAAGAGTGATCTTTTGTTATCTTAGTTCCAAGATTTACTGAGTTATTTTATTCTACAAATTGAAAATTCTTTGTGCACTGATTTCAGGCTTCGGAGATGTCGGGTTGCTGACATTGCTCATTATTAGTGATAACTTTGATTCCCAAGTCGACCGATAGGCTTACTACTATTCTTTTATATTATAAATGTCCTCTTGAAATTTCCTGTATATGAGTCAAATGTACTTTTCTGTGCTGCGATGACCTTCAAAATTATCTTTCATGTAATGGACAGATTATTAAGGCTGCTGAGATCCGCTGCTTCTAATATAATTTTCCTGGCTTTCTTTTGCTCTAGAAGATCCTTTTTTGGAAGAATTATAAGGCCCGAATTTAGGGCTATTGGCGTCAACAGAGATAATTTTTTTCATCATAAGATTATACCTGAAATGAATGTTAATTGCACAAATATTAAAATAGGAGAAGCGGAATCATATGGTTGATAGATAATAGTTAAAAGCTGTTTTAGAATCAAATTGCCATAAATATATGATTGCAGAATTAAAATCATAAATCAACAGCGGGAATATTTTGCCAATTCATGCCTATAAGAAGATTATAGTCTAAACTGTGAGCAAAAATGCAGTAACAGTCATTTGCGGAGAGACGGGAAGTGGCAAAACTACTCAAGTCCCTCAATTTTTATATCCTTATTTCAAGAAGATACTCATCTCCCAGCCAAGAAGAATTAGTGCTATCACACTTGCATAAAGAGTAGCTGAATAAATGCAGGTTTCAATAGGATAATAAATAGGCTATAATGTGAGGTTCGAATAGAAAAAATCAGCCACCACTCGTGTCACCTTTGTAACTGATGGTATGGCAATTCGCGAACTGATGCTTGGAGTTAACTATGACTTGTTTATTTTAGACGAGGCACATGAAAGAAGCATTAATACTGATGTGCTGATGGCTATTCTAAAAAAACGACTCTAATATAATTCAAAGAATAAAAAATAAAGACCTTTCAAAATGATTATCATGTCAGCAACAATATAATCCAGCAAATTTATGAGATTTTTCAACACTGATGCTCTGATTAACGTCTAAGGGAGATCATATCCCACTGAAGTTTACAACTTATTTGAGCCGGCCTAAAACTATGTCGAGGCAGTATTTAATTCAATCCTTCAAATTTGTTATAATTAACCTCTAGGAGATATCCTGGCTTTCCTAACAGGTGAGGATTAGATAGTTTCCTTGCACAAAAGATTGTAAAAAGTTAAATAATAATATCAGCTCAATAATGTAAAAATACTGATGCTTTATTCAGCCCTTCCTCATTAATATCAACATCAAGTCTTCGATATTGATCCAACTTTGTAGCACAGAAAGATAATATTAGCAACCAACATTGCAGAAACAAGTATCACAATCCCTGGAGTGAGATTTGTTGTTGATTGCGGCTTTATGAAAATCAGAACCTATGATAATCATAAATTTTTAGATATGCTTACCATTGTTCCTATTAGTAAAGCTAATGCTCTGCAGAGAGCAGGAAGAGCAGGTAGATAAGCCATTGGAAAATGTTTTAGACTTTACTTGAAGAATAACTATGAATAACTTAAATCACAGACAAGTCCCGTAAATTTTAATTTATTCAGTAAATTTTAAGGAGCTAATTGAGTGGCCCTTTACTTCAGCTCAAAGCTGTAGGAATTCCCCTAATTAAAGATCTTGAATTCATGGATCAGCCTCCTTAGTAAACTATAAATGAATGCATTTCTATATTGAGAGAAATTAAATGTTTAACAAAATAGCCTGCTTAATAAATTACGTAATATGGCTTAGAAGTCAGCAGAATACCTCTTCCTCCTCGATTAGGCCATCTCCTTCTTCTAAGTCTTGAGTTTAAGTGCCAAGGAATTATGCTGAGCATGCTTAGTATATTATCTATAGAGAATCTGTTTATTTCAACAGCGGTTTCTGAGCATGGAAATAAAAAAACCAGCCTGTATGAGGTCTTAATGCGTTATCTCCCCACCATACAGTTCAACCTAACTGGAACAGCCGCCAATCTTAATCAAGGAAAACCTCAATCAAATCGAATGATAACATCTGATCACCTTTCAAAAATTAACATTTTACATGAGTATGTGAAAGCTCAAAACAAAAACATGTTTTGCAAGCAGAATTTCATAAATAAAAATAATATCAAAAGAGCAGTCCTAATCAGAGATCAACTCGAAGAATATCTTCTTCAAATAGTCAAAGATCGTTAAAGAAAGTAATTTTTCACTCTTGATAAAAAACAATCCAACCAATTAAAAACAAAAATAGTTGATACAACACTGGATCATGCATCAATTCAGAATTGGCTAAAATGTATGCAGAAAGGATGTTTTTATGTCACTGCTAAGCTTAATAAATAAGGAAAGTATACCATCTTTAGATCGGGTCAAGTAGCTCATATTCACCCTGAGTCCATATGCTTCTATATGCCTCAAAAGCCAACTCTAATAGTTTTCAGTCAAGTGGTAAAGACAAACAAAGTTTATATGAAGGACATCACCCCCCTCCCATAAAATTGAATATTTGATTTTAATTCCTATTAATTAAATAATTAATTTTTATAAATGAGCATCGTTGTACCTTTTGACAAGTTTGAAGAGGCATTTAATAATTTGGTTGCTAATCAAATCAAAGCTGTCGTCCTATTCACAAGTTAAAAGAACCAGGATGGTAGTTATTGGTGTCCTGATTGCTAAGCCATCAAACCTCTATATCCTACATTGGAAGCAGAAGCAAAAAAGATTGGCCTCCCTTTTATGATATTTGTGGCTGGAGATAGACCAACTTGGAAAAATCCATAAAACAAGATCCGTAAGAATAAACTAACCTTGATAAAATCTGTCCCCACTTTAGGCATCTTCGATGGTAAAAAGGTTGATCGCAAATTGGTCGAAGCTGAAATTCTTGATGATGGGCAGCGAAGCCTTATTTATGAATGATCTTCAGATAATTAAATAATGTCGTATATGTCAGCAGGTTTCGTATTTTTTTCAATATAAAAATTTTCGTATTATTTTAATTTATTCTTTTGCTGGTTTAATATATATCTGTAGCCTACTTAGTCTATAACTTCAAAGTAAGCATGACTCTACACAGAGAAACTATCAAAATTTCTGGAAGAGAAGAGTCTTTATTTCTATAATAAGATTAACAATTGAAGTCTGAGACATTTTTCTTCTTGATTTCGCTAACACTGGATTAAACGCCTATTCATAGTTGTTTAAAATATGCATAAAAGATGTTTATGCCACTGCTAAGATCAATACAGAAGAAAAGTATCCACTCTAATCCATCTGTATATCTATGCCTGACTGTGAGATTAATATTTTTCATAAAACAAAATTGTTCTAAATGATAGAGCTTCTATTTTAAAATTAATATTATAATTGTAGTTGTTATTAATTAATTTTTATACATGAGTATTCTTGTCCCTTTTGATAAATTTGAAGAGGTGTTTGAGAACTTGGTTGCTAATCAAACCAAAGCTATCATCTTATTTGTGAGCTAAAAGAACAAGGACGGTACCTATTGGTGCCCTAACTGTCAAAAAATTGCACATCTATTGCCTACCATTGAAGCTTAAGCAAGAAAGATTAACTTATCTTTCTATGTGTTTGTGGTTGGAGATAAACCAACTTGGAAAGATCCATAAAACAAAATGCGCAAGCATAAATTGACCTTGCTAAAATCTATTCCAACTTTAGGGCTCTTCGATGGTAGAACATTTGCTCGCAATTAGGACTCAGATTAAATCCTTGACGATGAAAAGCGAGCCCTTATTTATGAATGATCTTCATATAAAAAACACAGTAGTCTATACTTTGTAAGCTTTGTTATTTTTGAATATAATTAACTCATATCATTCCAATTTGATTTTTTTACGGGTTTGATATCGCTCTGTAGCTTCCTTAATCTTTTTATCTCTTTCTTCGAGTAGTCTCTTGTTTTTTTGCTCTTCTGTTTATACTATCTTTTCTTCCACTTTTCTCTATCGCGTTAGTGTCATTCCAGCAAGTCGAAAAGTATCAACATTTTTGGTCTTAGGCATATACGATTTTATCCATTTTGCATCAATAATACTCACTGTTCTCATGATACCATGATTACTTCCTCCTCCAAGCTCAGTGTACAGCAAAGTTTAACCATCTTTACCTTGAAGAGCAAGAGCTGACGTGGGATCAATGACAGCCACAGTGCCTTCTGGATAATTTAAAATGTAGGCTTGCTCATTGGCTGAAATGCGAGCTGTATTGAAATAAAAGGATAGCGATAGACACTTTCTCAGCAGTGTTTTGGCATACTGCGCGGGAATCTTTTTGTAGAGTTCTTTGATCTATAGAAATTCAATATAATTTGGATCATTTTTATAGAATCTCTTCAGAGATTCAATGTTACAAGACATTAAGATGTCATGAAGCTGCAAATTGATATTATCAGCTTGTCTCAAAGCTCGAAAATTTAAAAAGTTTTACTCACAATAAGTATTTGGGTCTTAACACTTAGTCCAAGCATCATAGATATTTAGCAAAGTTTAGTGATCTCCTGTTTCACATAAAAATTTCTTTGTTTGTGTCATGTATTGACTGTATTATTCTTCATTAATTTTTAGAACTTTCTTCCATACATTTTCTGTTGAAAGCAAACTTACAAGAATAATCATTTTATCTGGAATTTAGAAAAGAGCAGATGATAATAACGCTTTTGAGTATTGAGGTTATAAGGGGAATCGACTCATCTCGAAGCCCAGCTCAGTTATTTCTCCATCATCATTGAGGGCTTCAAGCAAAAATAATTCGCTTAAAGCCTTAAAAATTGCTTGTTTATCTGGATTTTCCATATATTCGAAATTAATGACATCGTGAATCTTCATTGACTTCAAAGTAAGCATGACGCTACTCAAAGAAACTCTCAAAATTTATGGAAGAGAATAGTCTTTCATCTCTATAATAAGATTAGCAATTACATTCATAAAACTTTTAACTGTACAGTCGGAGACATTTTCCATCTTGAGTTCTACCAGCTCGACCTTTTCTTTGAATCGCTTGCACTTTCGAAATCGGGACAGTTATAAGAGAATCCATATTTGTTTTGGGATTAAAAGTTTTTTGCTTTACGTATCCACAGTCGATAACAAATCCAATATTATCAATGGTCAGTGACGTTTAAGCAATGTTGGTACAGAACACCACTTTTCTAATTCCCTCTGGAGTTTTTTCAAATACACGAGCTTGATCTTAATTGCTTAACGCTCCGTATAATTGATACATGATCATTCCAGGAACTTACCTTCCTTTAGTCATCAACTATTCTAATTTTTGGCCACATAATCGAGTAGCTGATTAGCATTCCTAAGAACCAGTTAAAAATACAAGAATATCTCCATGACCTTCATGCAAATGCATTCTAATAGTGGCTTTGACAGCTTATTAAACTCTTGCACTATGTTTGATGGTATAATATTTTACCTCAACTGGATAAAGCTTACCGTGCATTTGAATGACTGGACACTTGTCATAGTAATTGGAAAAAATGCGAGTATTTAGGGTAGCACTTGTAATAATTAGCTTTAGAGTTCCTTTACGATAGGCCACAGCTTTCTTGAGTAATGCAAAAAGGATATCAGTGTAGAGAGATCTTTCGTGGGCTTCATCCAAAATAACAACATGATATTTAAAAAGATAGGGATCCGCAACGCACTGCCTAACAAAGATACCATCAGTAATGTATCTTAACTGTGTTTTTGAGCTCGTTTTATCATCAAATCTAATTGTATAGCCTACCTATGAGCCAGTCTGTGTCCCTCTTTCAAATGATACTCTAGTAGCCATTCCAACAGCTGCCATCCTTCTAGGCTGAGTAATAATCACATTGATGACATCTATAGGACGCTGAGTTTTGTTAACGTACTCTTCAACATTTTGTTGACTTGCAATAATTGTTTCTCTGATCACTTCTGAGTCCATCATGTACTGAGGCAACTGACTGGACTTACCTGAACCAGTATCACCAGTCACAATCACGTAATTATTGTTTTTGACACATTGTTAAATTTTGTCTTGATATTAATGAATGGGAAGCCCCTTACGAAATTCTTGTATGTCGTTTGTTTGCATTTTATAAGAGTATATTTTAATGAATTAGATAGCTATATTTAAAGATATTTTATAAAAGAACATGTGTCATTTATCTTGATTTAAATGTTTACTTTTAAGTTTATATTCGTCGATAATAGCTTTAAAATCCTTCATATGTGACGTGATATTTTTTAATTTTAGAGAGGCTTGCTTTGATTTCTGTTCATAGGTTAGCTCCTCATCATTCTTCATGTTTCCTTCTCCTTCTATCTTTTTGTTTTTAATTTACTTCTTCTCTCCATTTCCCTTATCGTCAAACTCGTACTTAAGCTTGTAATTATTTTAATTGCACCTGTAATTGAGGTTATCAATCGCCAAGAATATTTTACCCAAGTTAAGATTCTTCTCACTGAAATCTTCATTGCTCTGCTCCACCTCTGACTGAACCTAATTTTTCTATTTTATCTTATCCTCAATTTTCCTTGACAACTCCTTAATTTAATTGTTAATGGTTAGTATGTCCTGATTGTATTTTTTTTATTCAGTCAAAGTTTCACGTTTTAGAATTTAGTGGTTTCGCTCCATCGTTTCTCGTTCGTTGATACGATCTTTATTAGATTTGTTCAGAGTATTGAACCTAAATTATGCAAACAGAACCTGTTAAGAATGTCAGACATTTCTGGATACTACTCGCTATAAGTGGCTCTAACTTTTTAAAGAAAGTCCTCATACTTGCGAAGATAAGCCGCGCGAGTTTGATATTTCTTTTGACTGCGTTTTAAGTCCTAAATTTATTTTTCTAAATCTAAATATTTTCAGACTAACTTTTGATAGTTTATTCTTTTTCTGCATACGCTTTTTATTCTTGTCGAAAACGCTATTCAGCTTTTTTTCTCTTTGATTCATTTTATTGCAAAAATTGACAAAAAGCCGTGAGCTTATTTTGGAGGTCCTTGTCTTTCTGTTTAAGATCATCTTCTCCCGATTTGAATTAAGTTTATTGACTATTTAAATCATGGGATACTTTTTAAACTAATCTTTTTTCGATTCAAATTGCTCGTGAATCTCATACATTTTTCTTCTCTTTTCTAGAAGTTTGGTGGCTGGAGAAACGGTCTAATATTGATTGAAAATTGGCAATTTGTTGTCTTTCTTCATTGCTGATTCTAATCTAAGTTATATTTATATTTAATGCCAAAGTTATAAAGTTATCCTGAATACTAAATGAAATGGGTAATAAAAAAGATCAGATTCTTCCATCGTCTTCTACAATTTATATCTCACCATCGTTCACTTCTTTATTCAATTTTTTATTTTTTTCAAATTATTTGCTGCTTGATTTGCCAACCTGCTTTTTCACTCGACTCGAGTTTTTATATGATTCTTCACTTTATTATCCTTGTTATTCAATTGCATTGTTATCAAATTTCATATCTTCATCTTCAACTTCAATGTAGAATCTTTCAAAAAATCCATGAAAATTTAGATGTTAAAGATTATCAGAGCATAGGGATAGCTATGCAATGATCAGATCAATGTACTTGTCTTCCAATTACAATTTTTGAAACATTTAAATCAAGTCCTTTTTGGATACAGTTTCTTCTCCATTTTTAATATTTTAAAAGGCTGTTTGCAATTACTTGGGATATGTACTGGTCATCTCTGCAATTCTGACAATCATCTCTTTCTATTAATCTTCAGACATTAATTAAAAATCATCAATTACTTTTCTTAACTTAGATACCAGTACGGAGTGATTAAGAGTTTCACTTGGTAAAATGTTTTTCTTTTAGAAGCAATAAGTTAAGAATGCTTTTGCATAATACGGAACTAGATAGAAAGGTTAACTCATAAGCATTTGCGAGAGATCAGAATAGCTAAATATTGTCGTTTCACTCGATTAAATATCAGCTTTCAAATCAGTAAAGGGATACCTCTGAGATTTCATGCGGTAAGTCAACAATTATTTAATTTCCGACAATATTTTTTTATCAGGTTTAAATACTTCAGCTTTGATCTTCTTCTTTTTATTATCCTTTTCTTTATCTTTCTTGGAGGAAGAAGCTTCCTGCTTATATAGTTCTTCGTGATCATCACCTTCAAACTCCTTTTTATATTTTTATATTTCTTATTATTCCTTGCTTGTCTTTAGATCGTCGTTTGGTTAAAATTACTATTCATATGATTATGATTGGTTGTCAATGGCAATAATTTTTGATTAGCTTTATTTGAATGGATCAACGGATCTCTTGAGTTTGTTATCTGATAACTATGATTTATTAATACCATTTTATTAGTTGTATTTCTTGAATTCTTTAAATTACTATGGGGCCTATTTGGTTTTCGATTATTTTAGCTTTCTCTACTTACCAATCATAGTGTCCAGCTCGCTTTCAGTTTTTTATAATTTACTCTTTACCTATTTCAGTTCTTTTTACAACTGTTAGTTTTTTCGCTGAAGTTAGAGTGATTGCTCATACTATTTAGCTTCTCCTTTTTTGGCTTAAATTTATTTAGAGGAATTTTACGTATTTACCTTTGCAATGCGGTTAGGATTATTCGTCTGCGGTCTGATGATTGTGCGACCAGGCTTCTTCTTGATTTATATGCCAGTTTGATTTTATCTATAAATTTTTAACTATCTGCGCAACTCATCTATGTGTCGCTGATTTTATTGTACTTTTCTCTTTTCATAAGCTAAATCACGCACAAACTTTTTTTATTTGTTTTGAATTTTCTACGCATCCGATTTAATTTGGTCTTCCAATTTTTCAATTATTTCCTAATATTTTTCAGTTTCTTAATTGTATTGCTTATTCTTTTCCAGTTCCTCTTGCAAATATTTTTTTAACTACTAATTTTCTCTTTAAATATCTTCCAAATTTGCAACTTGTTCACTGAACTCCTCCAAGATAGAACTCAGTCTACGGTTTTAATCAAACAGAACTTTCTTTTCTATTTAATTTTAATTTATCTTTGTGTATTTCATCATTTGTTTTATTCTTTGATTCTACAGCTTCAGCATCTCGTTTTATTACCTTGTGTCCCTCACTATCTTTTTTAAGTTTCGCACAATCATGTTTTATTTCTAAAATATACTGACGGGTACCTCTCCAATTTTGTTACTGTAAATATTAATACGACTATTTCCCTTATTTCCCATTCCTTCCGAACTGGTTTCCATATATTTATTCATTTTGTCCTTCTCCTTTTCCAGGATAGATATTTTAGTTTTCAGACGAGTGTTCTCCTCTATAAGGTTATTGAGATTTTGCTTCAAATGGAGAGCCTCTGAATATAATCGTTATTTGTCTTGCTGTATTTTTCTTGGGAGAATACGACCATAATCATTAGTGTTGAGATTTGGCATTAAAAATTTAACTTGCTTGCGATTGGGATTTTTGTTGCTAATGCTGTTATCATTAATATCGTCGGCGCTTGACTGTCCCCAATATCCCTTATGGCCAGGTTTGGCTGATTGCGGTCTAAATTCCAAACTGAATACCTCATTATCTTATTCGTTGCAAATAAGTTAATAAATAATTTAGAAGATCAATTATATGGTGCGTCTTATTTTAGTAATTTACCAGCACTCATACTGATTTATTCATTAATTTATTGATTGAAAAGAGCATTGATAATAGTCATCACCAACAATTATTGACAGTTTTTATCTATCTGATAATAATTATTATAATATTGCTAATGAAATATATTGGGCTGCTTATAATCTTCGTCCTGCTCACATCCAGTTTAAGTCAACCTTGCGCTTCCACTTGTCAAGAAGCCGCTTGCCCGACAAATAATTTAACCTTTTGCAACGGCTGTGATCCTGGGCTTTCCTTTGATCCCACCGGTCAATGTTTACCCATACCACCATACACATAGATTATACTAATCTTTAATAACAATACGGCTTCCTCCTCTTATATTTCAAGTATAGCTGCTGAAAATGGTTTATTTTATTCACCCAATCTTAATCAAATTTTCTTTCCCACTTACTTCATGCTTCCTGAAGGTACAGGTAATGTGTTAGGATTTTATTTCCAAAATATTCCGACCAATTATCAACTTCAACTGCGAGCAACAGGGTATATAGATTTTACCATATCTGGTTGCATATGGAATTATTATTCAGTTACTTGGGGTGGTTGCTTTATAAATTAATACAATCTAAGTCAACAATATTTTACACTAGTTGTCAATTTCACAGGAGGACCAGGAGGAAATGCAGACATATAAATCATTAATTAATATAGCAGCGGAAGCGGTGCTTGCCAAAATATGTATTTTAACTAATTTACTCTCATTGGTTTTTTATGCAATACAACATGCACAGCTTGCTTATCTTACAGTTTTTGCACTTCTTGTGGAATGCAGACAGGAGTTCAAACTTACTTGCAATCAAGCTTTGGAACGTGCTCATATACCTGTCTATTCAATTATTATTAAAATGCTCCTGATTTTATTTGTGATGTATGTGACGTTTCTTGTGCCTATTGTAACGGTACTTCTGTTGGTTTTTGCATTAGTTGTAATAATAATTTAGGATATGTCCAGTCTTATACTTCTGGCACCACATGCCTTTATACATGCCCACCAGGCCAATATAAAGATATTGGTCTTCAGCATTGTTTGCCTTGTAATGCAAATTGCCTCACTTGTGACGGACATTCCGCAAATTGTACAACTTGCGCGTTTTCGACTGCTGGTGGCCAACTCTAACTCTCTAATGGTCAATGCGTCATAAATTGCCCTTCTGCCACTTTTGTAAATACCACTGTAAACGATTGCAGCCCTTGTGATTCATCCTGCTCAGTTTGTTGGGGTTCAGCAAACACTCAGTGTAGCCGCTGTACAAATATAACTATTGCTGGGAATACAATAATTTATTATCTGGCAATCGGAACAACAGTATGCAGTGACAGTTGCCCTCAAGGACAATATATTGACATTACTATACCTAATTATTGCCAGCAGTGCAGTTCACTTTGCATCTATTGCCAGAACAACAGTCATACCTGCATAAACAACGTTTGCCCACTTGGCTTCTTCTTTTACAATAATGCCTGCATGTCAGTCTGTATTCAAGGAACTTTTCCCAATGTATTGAGTAGCCAATGTCAACCATGCGCTACAGGGTGCAATTCTTGCACAGGAAGCACTCTAAATGACTGTAGCTCTTGTGGTGCAGTTTCTACAAGTATAGTATACTATTTATCTTATGGGACCACCAGTTGCGTCACTGCATGCCCTTCAGGCCAATATTCGCTGACAAATAATTTATGCTACATGTGTGATCCTAGCTGTGCAACCTGCCAAGGAGTGTCAACTAACTGTACATCCTGCACATCAGCTAATGTAGTAATATTGCTCTATTTTTTTAATTCAACCTGCGTCTCAGTCTGTCCAAACAATACCTACCCAAGTTCTTTAAACCCTTTAAATAACACTTGTTCCAATTGCAGTCAATATTGCTCTGTTTGCTTCGGTCCTTCCTTAAGCAATTGTACAGTCTGTCAAAATTACACCAGTGTAACTCCAGTTGTCACTATTATCTATTATAAAGACCTTAACTCCAACACTTGCAACTATACCTGCCCAAATGGTCAATATATCAATAAGTCATTGCCAAATGTATGTAACTACTGTAATAATACTTGCTTCATATGCACTTCGACCGCTAATACCTGCTTGGCCTGCGTTAGTGGATATTTTTTATATTCACCCACAACTAATTGCTATGTGACTTGCCCAGCAGGATATTTCGGTAACACAACAACTGTGCTTGTTAATGGAGTTAAAACTATGAGATGCTCAGCTTGTAATCAAATTTGTTTCACTTGCATAAATTCTACTTCTTCAGACTGCTTGAGTTGCCACAACATTACCTCCGCAGGTATAACAACTATGTACTTCAAAAATTCTGCCAATAATACCTGCATAAAAACATGCCCGGCTGGGTATGTCGAAAATATATTAACTAACAATTGTGACCCCTGTCAACAAGGCTGTGCTGAATGCGAATTTAATGCCTCGTACTGCACTCAATGCTAAGTTACTTTAGGAATTATTTATTTTTTGCCTATTTCTTCTAAATCTTGCGTGGATATCTGTCCAGATGGCACTTTTGGAAATACAACAGATTTTCTCTGCTATCCTTGCTAGTATTTTACCTTAAATGGACAATGCCTCACAACATGTCCAACTGGATATGTTGGTATTGTTGGTAATTCATCAACTTGTGTCTTATGCAATCAAACCAATCATTCGTGTTCCTCTTCAAGTCAGTTTACAGTTCAGACAACAGTTTCCAAAGATGGAAAACAATTTAATCATATAATTCAGCCATAGTTGGGGATTTCTCCTCTTTCAACTGCAGATATCTTAGCTAACGGATTGAAGGTTTATGTAATAACTAACAGCAGAAGGAGACTTTTAACCTCTGTACCACTATAAATTGAAGGTGTTTCAATTAGCTCAGATGGCACAAGGATTATCATTTTAACAAATTATTACCCAATTGAACTGAATTCTGGGTCAAGTATTCAGGTAAATTTTAGAGTTGGTGCACTTCTATCCGCTGATGGAATCGCTTATAATTCCATTGCAGGAACCTTCAGTCTTAATGACTCTTCTTTCCTTAAATCCTATTTTTTAGCATTTGGAGAAGGCACTAGCCCTCAGACGGAAGGTATTATCTTCATTGCTGTAGGTTTCTTATTTTTACTGATGGCCCTAATTTTTAGTAATATTCGAGCAATCAATGAATGTTTATCCTTGATTCAGTTGTTACAGTTAATTGGTCTTTGCAGACTACGATACTTTCCGATTGTATTCAATTATTACAATTCTCTGGTGGGATTTAGCTACTTTGAATTATTATTTTTGCCAAATGGTTTTTCATATTTATTTCCACAATTTTATACCTAGTCAACAGTTGACTCTGTTATCTTCACTTATGGCACAAATAACTTTATTCTAAACTTTGGTAGCGTGTTTTAATTTTACATTCCCCTCCAGATAGGATTGCTCGCTTTCTTTATTTACCATCGATAAAATGAATAAAAAATAAAATATGGCAAAATTCTACAATAAGCCTTATTAATGTTATGGTCATTATTGTTGATATTTGGTTCTATTTTGGCCTTGATGAGCCTCGAATTCAACAACATATCGAATGCAAATCCTTACTTTCTATCAAGTCTCTTGATATCAAGCCTTATTCTGGTAGGATACACCTTTTACTTTGTGTTCTGGGTAAGAACATGTCTCTTTCTCTAATTATATAAAATTAACAACATTTTTAGACTGATCTCAATTTTTCTCCTATTTTATAATCTGAATGCTGCCCTTATCGCTTTTAACCTCAATGAAATAATTTTCATTATCATCGATATGGTCTTTTTCCGAACTCAAAAACGTAATAAATGGCTTTATGTTATAGAAAGAATTCTCATAATTATCCTTATGAATTCAGTAATGCTTCTATCTTCAAGCTCTACGTTTTTAGTATTGGTGGGTACTTGCCTTGGCATACTTTTTATCTTTCAATTTTATCTTCTATTTATGGATATTCTAGAATATTTTCACAAAAAGGAAGCTGATCGATTGGAAATGGAGGCTTCTGTTTCTATTAATATGTCCACTTCATAGAAACATAGTTTTTAACCCAAAATAATGTCTGCAAAAATCAATGATTCTCAACATTTTATGACCAGCTAAATTTATTAAAAACAGCTACAAGGTTTTGCATTTAAGACGTAAGAAATTGACCCACCAGTAGTATCGTTAAAATAACAATATCTCAAGAAGTCTGAGTCTGAATCCTAAGTAATATTTGATTAGAATTTTACTCCAAAAACTCAAAAAGCTGATGAAGTAAATGAACCCAATAAATAAGCGAGAAGAAGATTGAGAAGGACTGAACTGAAGTTGGTTCAAAAGGTGGAACCTTCCAAATAAAGAGAAGATATTGAGATGATTAAAATTGGAGCTACTTCCTAAATTAATTCGAATATTGAGATTATTTAATACAACTAAGACAATAGTTAAAAAAGCGAACAAGACAAAAAATCAGCTCTTTGGTAAACCAGTATTCCCAGAAATAGATATTAGGAGTTTGATTGATTTGCATAAATTTACAATTAATAGTCTTCGACATTATTTTTCATCTTTTAAATAATGTGCATCGCTTAGGTATAAAAAAAGCCTCTATATATTTTATAATTTTTATTAAACACTAATGAAATCAAGAAGAAAAAGGATATCTGAGATCTTTCATCACTCTCCTTTCTTCCTTGAGAATGGTTGATTTCACACCTTCAAGAAATACTAGTTCTTCATTATTTGGATAGGGCACTGCGTTTTCCTTTATTATTTCAATAATTTTATGTTCTTCTCTCACCATTTATGGGCAATGCAGAAGGTAATAGGATCCTGAAGTGCTACCTCGTAACTTGACAGAAGTAGCTGATCTTGTCAAACATTCATATTCGCCAAAAGAGGACATCTACTCGAGAGAGTCAATTGAAAACTATTTTTCTTTGCTATTTAGAGTTAAACGAGTCAATACATCAACTTTGCCATAGATAAAGTAAAATATATTCTCCAATCCTTAATTCTAAATTTTCAAGCATTCTCCTCTTTCAAAACTGCGTTTTACTAACGCTTAGCTTAATTGCATTTTCTCCAATTCACTTAATCTCTGAATTAATTCGAAATTACTTTGAAATATGAATTGACACTCAAGAAATGCAGACTTTTTAAAAGTTAGTCTCTGTGAGTAAATATCTTTAGAATTGAGCTTTATTTTATTCTCATTAATTTGCAAGAACTGACAGTGATGACTTGCTATTTCCTGCCTTACAAACCATATAATATTTCAGTCTATCCGAATATTCTTAAAACTCCTAATTTTCGTTTTGTAGATGAAGGAGATTAGATTAATAAGGCTCCTTAAAGAATAACATAGATATATCTTTCCTTGCCTTCTTTTTATTTGGCATAGATATCAACTTCTGGGGGACAGTCCAAAACATCCTGAGAAATGCAGAGATTAATAAATTGTTCTGAATTGGTATCGAAATATCTTTTGAAAAAAGGTAGTTTTGCCAATGTCTTCGCAATCTAAATTCCCTCGAATGGCATCTTATCATTCTCCTCTTTGGATAATACCTTGTATATTTGCTGTACCTATCCTTTGACCTCTAAACTGTAGTCTTCCATTGATTTATAATTATATAAAATGAGAAATGATTTTACCAATTTATGGTTTTTCATATCAAAATTGACTTTATACTTACTCTTAAGAGTTTATTTATCAATTTTAAATCTCATTAATTCAAGAATAAATAAGCAAAGATACATCATCCAATCAGGGGATAGGCAAATGGAATGTAGTCATAGATGAGATTCGCTTATGGTCCCAAAATTCCACATTTTTCCAGGGTCATCTCGTGATCAAGGGCTTCATTAATATCGTACTTGTCCTTACAGATGATGACATCCGTGATAGACTCTTGATGGTGTCGCGAGATGGCCTTGGCTACTCGCCCGATCTTGGCAGTCACAAGCATAGTTAACTTTAAATTCATCGCATCATTGGGAATTTCCATTTATGCGTGTTTGATAGTCAACTCTACCTTTGGCGTAACAAGCTCAGGGTCCTAGTAGATGGGAATCTGGTAAACTGGAGGATCGTACTATTTCTTTTTCTTCTTTCCCTTCTTCTTCTTTTTCTTGGGAGCCATCTCCCTGTATCTAACTATATATATTATAAGCAGTTGCACTAATTAAACACACTTAACTTTTCATATTAATTATTAATAAGTCAAAGTAGAAAGTAGTATTAAATGAAACATTCATGACCGAAGTTGCATCAATTTTGGAAGCCTACGTTATTTGATCCTCGATTCATAAAAGGTTTTTTCGTTAATTCTTCTTGGTGACTCCTTTTCTTAGGATTGATTGTTTTTTCGAGCTGTAATGGTCGATTTTTGATTTATGACTCTCAGGGCAATTTTTTGGTTCTCTTAATTGATGCGCTGATAGTCTCGAAATCTTTTTTAATACATTGCCACCGAGTATGTATTTTGCTCTATATGTCCACTTCTCTGCTTTGCGTGGATGATTTTGTTCATTAAAATAGTATTTTCTGTGCTAAGATAAGCTAAATGTTCAGACTAATGATAATTTGTTGCAATCTATCTCATCTTGTTACGAAAGGTCATGGATTGAGAAGTGGATATATCAGGACGTGGTTTTTTGTTTACGATAGTCTCAATTCGTTTGAGGTATTTGCTATAGTTGTCCTATTGTACTAAAGTAGCAAACAAACGGCTATTCGTTGATCGATAGTAGTCAAAGCTTTTGTGCATAGTAATTAGAAGAAAAAAATATTCTATTTTAATAATGCTTGGGATAAATTAATAAAAAACAGCAACATAAAATAATAGATGAAATTGACTTTTATTCAATCTTTTTTATCATAAATAATGCTATCTTCTATAAAATTCAAAATTATACTTATATTCTCACGATTAAAATTTCTTCTGCAATTGTTCACAATTACAGGTACGCTATAAAGCTTGAACAGATTAGAATGAAGAAAGAATCAAGGTTACACTCTAGATTTGGTAAAAGATATTTGCATTTTCCTGCCAGAAAATGTACAATTATGGAGTTAAGCAATAGCTCGAAAGCTATCTTCCATATTGTAGAATTTCACTAAAGCCATGTTTTTATCAGCAGATTGCTTCAATATGCGCACAGTATTCACCTGCCCGTATTATTCAAAAATATTGAATAAAGTTTTTTAACGACAGATGTCACGCTTGAGAGATGAGACATGAAGAGTGAGAGAAGGAGAATTAATAGTAATCGATTTATTTGGAGTAAATCTAAATACAAAAGTTTGTACCTATCGTAGGAGGCATCAAAGAATATGCATTCGCTGAATTAATTTTCTTTTGGGAAAGCTTCTTACTAGGAATCAGGTGAGTAAAGTTTAAGGATATTGCCCCTGAGCCAATAGTTGGTAAGATAGGTATAAGATATAGATGCAAACTCTATTGTCCTGAACTTGATGAAAAATTGAGTTTTTTTCTTTGTGATGGAGGCAATATTACCGAAATTGCTAAACAGATTGTATACATGCCTGATTTATATATCATGATTATAATCGAACACGAGTAAAGAATTCTTGCTTTTAGAAGCTTATTTAATTTTGAACTGCCTCATTGATCGTGTGTCTTCTTTATACTAAGGACTGAAAGTCATCTTTGTATTAGAAAGTGAGTTTTTGCTCTAATTTGAATTTGAATCCAGGATAGAGTGTATACTACTTTTAATCTAAATATCCACTTACTGCTATTATCCGAATGAAGCGTCTCCTGATAAATTAATCTTCTGTATTTGACGAGAGAGCATTTCAGGTTTGTCAGTTTTAGATCTGGCAAAAGGATTAAAGGCATCAAATGACTGCATTATTAGGTCATTGAAAACTTAGGTGTCTTCTTCAGGAGAGGATTTGGTGAGTAATTCATAACGAGACATGAAATGGTTGCGTTCTTCCTATTCGTAACTGTAGTCTGCACCCTCTGTCGTTTAGTTTTTGAGATCAACATTAGAAAAATTGGAATAATAAATGTTCATTTTGCAAATAGTTCCACAGAGTTTACTACCGTCAAGTTCATTTCGTGCCTATGTGAGATGGAGGTTACTTTTACGGCTTGTTCTACTTCAGCAAATTCAATAAAGAATTTAGTAATCTATTTTTTTTAGAAGATGAGAAGTTTGATAATGTTGCCAAATTAGCAAAATTTTTAATAGATTGCCTCGTTGCTAATATCAAGGACTAGGGTGTCGTAAACACAGACAAGAAGCACTCTTGAAGGATCCTGGGGTTAATTAAAAACGTTCCTCCGCTCGCTGTGATATCCCACACTCATTGATTATAATTATTAGGATTAAGCATGCCGAATCTACAAAATTTATCCAGCATTAAATTTATAATAGAAAGTTATACTTTTACTCTTATCTATGAAAAAGATTGTTACTATTTTTTAAAATATTAATGAATTAACTTCCTTATTTTAAAATAGATATAATTATTATTTTGTCATACCAATATGGATTCTCAAAAGTGATTGCATCTTTCTCTATATTTAGATGAGAACTCATGATAATAATAATAACTATTCAAATACAATTAATATTTTTGCCGATTAACATACAAATGATCGAGTATTATAAAATTCCAGTTCGCAAAGGTGCAATCTCTAAATAACAAAATTTAAGGATTGGAGACGAATCTTAGCTCAAAGATGCCATCTATAATAAGAGTTTAGAAAAAGCTTAGATCCTGAACTTCAAAAATAGCAACATCAAAGATGACTCGCTTAAACTTCTTTAGAAAGTGACAGTGCGTCTCCCAATAAAAGAGATCGACCTTTCTCAAAATTTTAGTTTTATTACTGATACTGCGGTGGAGATACTATGCAATCTAGGCAATCTTTCATAATTAAAAGTACTTAATTTGGCAGATAACCAAATTACTGATGATTCACTAGTACTGTTGGCAAAGTGCAACGGAATGATGAAGTTGGAATAGCTCATACTTTATGGAAATTCAGATATTTCCGGGTAGGGCATCGTTATATTATCAGAATCGACCTTTATCAAACATCTTAAAAAATTAGATCTTCATGCCACATCAGTGTAGGATGAAGGTATTTCATATTTTCTGAAAAGCTAAAATAGCAGTAATCTATAAACTTTAAACCTCAGCATGAGTTGGCAAAGGATAACTAATAAGACTATGTACTCATTAGGCATTTCTAAATTTTGCAAAAAAATAAAAACTCTAAATCTTGAAGACTGTCATGTCAGTGATATAGGCCTTGATGAGCTCAGTGAGAGTGAGAATAGCACTACAATTTAATATTTAAATCTTAATAACAGCATAAAGGAAAAAAATAATAGTATAACTGACAAAGGACTTAGCAGCATCGCCTTTTCTAAATATTTGACAAATATCAAGTGTCTTTAACTTCGCAATACTGATATTACGCCAAAAGGATTAAAAACCCTTGCTGTATCCACCGCTTCCTAAAAGATGGAGATTATCAGACTCTCACATTGCTAAAAATTAGAAGATGAAGCTCTAAGCTACTTGCAGAAGATAATAAATTATCAATCTCTCAAAAAACTGTATTTGAACGAAACAAGAATAGGTAAAGAGGAGTTACAAGCATTTGAGATTAAAAACCCTCAAGTGAATTTAGTATATTGATAATTTATACTTTAAAATATGATGTTAATGATAAAGTTGATGAAGTTCAAATGCCGCGAAGAGTACCACTACCAGCGGCGCTTGGAGGGTTGTTTGCAAGAAATAGACGAGTTGTGGTCGAACGAACGTCCTCATTAGTGATGATTCCTTTATGCAAGGGATCAAAAACTCTTGATTGGTAAAATGGTACTTGGCAAATCCAGATAATTAGTATCCAGTTGGAATAAAGTGTTTATTCATGGCACGATAAGTATCAATCATGCATCTAGCCAAGTCCTGAGGTTTAAGTTCGCCATTGGTGCCATAAAGCGACACAAGTTGCCTACTTCGCGATAAATTTACTGAGTCAGCTGCTGTATCTTTTCGCGTGAGAACATACCTCCATTCTCTATAACGTCTGAAGCTGGAAATCGGTTATCCATATCAATTTAAATATTATTATGTTTTCGATTTAATTTATAGTTATTAAAAAATCAAAGATAGGTCAGATAAAAATTGGAATCATCCTGGACAGAGATTTCCCAAGGTTCTGGATTGTTTTGATCAACTTTTTTAGAGGAGAATAATTTGTTCATAGACATTGATTTAGGACGAGTTCTTTGATAAGATGTTACAGGTTTTTTATTGATTTTTGTGCTGGCCTCGGTCTTACTTCTAATTTTAACTGATTTTTAAATCTTCTGCGGTTTTTTTATTAAAATTTGAGATAGCTTTCCTTAAAATTATTATTATTGTCTATTAACATCTTCAGTAAACATTTTTCCTGTATTAATGATTTGATGAAAGGCTTTCCTATTTTTAATTAGGGATGTTCTTTTATTAAATAATTGATATTGATCTGATGATTTTATTGGCAAATTTGAAGATAAAAATTATCCAAGACTTTTCCTATTAATCTGTAAATTTCCAAAATTTTAGAATAAGCCAATCTTTTTTTTGACATATCTCTAATAATTAACTTCTTTTTCATCCTGATAGTAAGATTTGATTTATTTCTTTTATTTGCGCTTAATGCTGCTTGCTCTCATCAAGCTATTTTTTTTATGAAAAGAATGAGAAGCATCAGTGCTGCACTATGTAGTGAAGTTAAAGAATTGATCTATTTGGATAGTTCGAAGATGGAATTATTTTTTATTCTTCATTTTAATAGGTATAAAAATACAATTCATCAATTATTTGATGATTATCAAAGTCAGATCAAATTCAATCTTTTTAAAAAGCTATTAGAGAATATGAGTTGTTCGCGCTAACCCGTCTTGTTCCTATTTTGAGGATTACTTACTTCAAGTAAGAAAGCATGTTTTCATCATTCATTATTTTGTCAAAATATTTTCAAATTGGAAGGCACTTAAATAAATAGTAATTGATATACCAAGATATCTGGTTAATGGCAATATTAAAGGCAGTTTATATATATATATTTATATGTCTCACGAAGGTAGATAATAGGACTAAAACAACTCTCCTGAAGATTCAGAATCTAAAAACTCAAAAGCTATCAACAAAACCCATCACATCAAAAAAAGCCCTAAGCCTCTTAGAAATACAGAATAGGCACCTCTAATATAAAAAAAAGATTCAATATTTTCGCCGCTTCGACTCACACCTCAATTTGGTGTATTCGAAAGTGAAGTACAAAAACAGTTGAGACTCGATAAATTCTGGCGCGAGGAGATAGATAACTACTATAAAAAATAAATAAATTAAGATGACAGGCAAATACTACATTCTATTTCTGAAGAAGATGTACCAAGTTTGAGAGATGTTGTCGAAACACCAAATGAAGTGCTTGGTCAGGTCAGAGTTCCTTTTTAAGAGCTGTTTCGGTATTTATAAATCGTAAAAGAGTGTAGAAATTTGCATAAGACTTTTGTTCTGGTTTAAAATTAATAGAAAAACTTCCTTGGCATTTTTAAAGAGAATGGCGATCTGTAAAAGTTAGTAGAAGTGAGCGTGGAATAAGTTTTCCTAATTAGGTAGCGTAACAATTTCATGGCAAACCTATATAAAAAGCAGCAATAGTATAATTACAGGCACAGAACTTAGCATAAACTCTCAGAAATATCATCAGAAATAGCCTTCATGCTCTACCTAATGAAACAAAATAAATTTAGAATCAACCAATAAGTTTATTAGTTGTAAAATCGAATATTAAGTGAACCTCCATCAAAAATAATCACTACTGAATCTGTAGAAGAAAGATATATTTCTTGCCTTATTCGCAAAAATTTAAAAATTGCACTTTCTAATCCTCAAATTGATTATTTAAACTACTATGCAAATCTGGATATGATGGAGCAATATGGGAGTATTGAACCTGAACAATAGAGGGCCATTACGGATCGACGATAATTTTAAGAGTACATAAAACGTAAAAAATGCAAAAAATCAAGAAAAAATCCGAAAGGAGTTCTGAAAACAGCTTGTGGGGGATGTTTGAGTCCACATCACGAACAATATAACCCGCTTTCTTATTGCCCAGAATGCCATATTCGTTTTCATAAACACTGTTATTCTTTAACTCCATAAGGATTATGTGAGCCTTGCTCCCTAAAAAAGGTGTCAATTGCTAAGGGTAGATCTTAATGCCAGTTATGTCCTAATCGTGGTCTTCTTTCCTTTCCAATGAAATCTCTAAAATAAGGCATTTCAATTCATATTTTCTGCATGCTTATTAATGGTTTATGGAAATTCTAAAATGGCGCTTTGGAATTTAAATCATCAACTTTTATCAGCTAAAATATTAATGATGGTCTTTGCTCTTTATGTAATACATCTGTTTACACTTATAAGTGTGTAACTTGTTAGCGGAGAGGACATCCTCTTTGTGCCTATTTGACAGGTTGGAATTTATGGCTGGACAATGATAGTGGAGTTCAATTGCAGTGTTGTATCTCAGAATCAGATAAATAGAGGCAAAGTTATCGCCGTAAATTCATCCTTAACTACAAAAAGATGCTGTACAAGGCAGATAAGGATCGTTGATTATAAATTGATAATTTTTACTACTACTACTACTTGTATTATATCTAGTCTAATTAAAAGATAATCATAGAGAATATCTCTTACATAAAGAATCCATAGCAATTCAAAGAATTTGTAAATTACAGAACACCAATACATCTTAAAACTTCATTGTACCTTAATTCATGAAAAGTAGGATAAATAATTATATTCAATTGATTAATGATAATTAAATATGAACTCATGCAAAATATAATTCCTTATGCTTTATTGTTTATCAATTCTCATTTTAATGTTTGCTATCCATAATCTTCTAAATTTAGTAATTATTATTGACCATGGAAACAATTAAAATAACTCCCAAATATTCAAAACTCGCAAAATATCGAGTCAATGCACCTAAATTATCCCTCAAAAAGGAAAAATCAACTAAATTCCTATTATCGAATGCAAGTACTACAATGCCTATTTCGAAGATTAATTCCATTCAGCTGACACCGAAAGAGTCAAGGAGTATAAATTGCTTCTCGAGTCAAAACATTTGTAAACTCATTCGATAGAAATCAAGAAAATCTAATTGTAATAACATTACAAAGCATCAAATGCATCGAATGACAAATGATAGAATGAAAAAGATTTTCAAAGACGCAAATTAATAAAAAGAAATGACCCATATACAAAGATTAGGCAATTTAAAAAAATATGTTAACTCCTTAAGTAAAAGAGGCAGCCCAAGGTCAACTTATAAAAATTAGATCAAATAATAAAAAGAAAATAATAGAAAGAAAGAAGACAATAAACAGTTTATGATGAGAGAACTTAGCTTTACATAAAATGATTAACAAAAAATCAAAATACAAAAAAAAGTTTTGGTCTAATATGAAAATCTCAGAGAACTCTTCGCTCGAAAAATGTCAGTGTCTGGTCTATCTCAAAATGCATTGGGCAATTATGAGTTAAAAATGCATAATTGTCATAGAATGATTGAAAAGGTTTATCGGTGTATCCAATAAATGTAAATTTTAGGATATGGGCGAAGATCAAATAAATTAATAATTTCTTACTGCCTGAACAATAAGATATGGCTTTCAAACGTGTTCCTATAATAATCTAAAGAAAAAATCGATAATTTTTGTTACGATTTAAAATACCTTTTAATCCCCTCCGCTATGGGAGCAAAGATCAATTTTTCAAATTACATTTGCAAAACTATGTGCAGAGATATAAATTTAATAGAAGAAGATATTGAAGGATTACTCGCATATGCTGAGGAAATATTAAGTCAAAAAAAATTAGTTTAATTGGAAAAAGTTGCATAGTTTTTAGAGGAAAAATTTAATTAGGCAAAAGAAGTCAATAAAATGGACAGTGGTTCTAGAATCTAATACTCAAATTTTCATATTCAGCACATCGATGATGAAAAATTTAATTTTGCATCGGACATCGAAACTTTAGAATAAAAATTTGGCAATATGAAATAAATTTCAAAAGTAAGCCGGCGCAGATATGAGGATTTGAATAGAACTTACGATCGAATGCATACTTTGCTGTGAATACGACTGTGTTGCGAATATTAAATTACTGAATATATGATGAATTTTATTTATATTAATTTTTATTAATCTATAAGAATAAACCCACGTAATTTTCTTTAGGAAAAGACAACATCTTAAGCAAAGCCACAATTAGCAACATGCATTTTTAAAGAGAATGATAGGGAAGGAAAGAAAATAAAAGAGAATATTAATCAAGAGTTGCCAACAACCATCTTTTTGAATCTACTTTCTGTCATTCGTGGACCAAATGGTTTGCTTAAAAGAGGAGATTTGATTTCATTCACTTATTTAGGTTCTTCTGCCATGATGTTTTCTTTCATTTTAAACTTGAGGCAACTGTCATCTCTTAACACCATTTATCGCTTTCGATTGATATTTCTCGATATCATGAGAGGAGAATCACACTCCATACTTGTTTTCTTTGCATTTATAGGAACTGGGGGAAGTATGGAAAGACGATTATTTGACTCTTCAATGGTCTTTGAATTTTATTTTGGTAAGGGTTTAATTGCCAAAGGTTCTTTCTTAAAGAATTAATGATTTAATGCCTGAGAAGCAGTTAATCTCTTCTTTGGATCCTTTTCGAGAAGACCTTTTAAAAGACTAAGCCCTAAATAGATTAAAAGATACATGTTAATGGAAGTTGCTGGTATTCAAAAGCAGAAAAATTAAACTTGCAGGCTCGATTTTGTTCCAGTACTTCATTGTAAGTTTTGCCTGGGAAGGGAGACTTGTTTAGAATAAGTAAATGTAAGATGACTCCTAAGCTAAACAAGTCACAGGCTGTCGTATACTTAGTCTCAGATTCTTTAAGATTGGCGATTTAAGGAGCTACATAACCAGGAGTTCCACATCTAGAAAACATGAATTTCTAATTAGCAGTGCTTTCTGATAATCCAAAATCAGCAATAACACATTCTAGACTTTCTTTACCCTCTTTGTTTCTGAAAAGGATATTTTCAGGTTTTAAATCTCTATGCATAATGCCTAGAGAATGAAGATATTCTAAACCATTAAGTAAATTTCTCATTACTGCCCTGATTTCAAGAGAAGTAAATTTATATCTCGCTTTTATTTTGTCATAAAGCTGTCCTCCTGCTAGCAGTTCTACACAAACATAGACTGAGTTTTGAGATTAATAAACTCCAATCAATTTCATTAGATTTTTATGGGCAAGTTTACGCATTATGGCGATCTCATTGATCAAGCCCTCTTTCCCGTGACTCTCCGCATAGGTAGCCTCCTTACTGAAAGCCTTGATGGCATATTCCTTGTTATCCTAAACATTGACTGCCAAATAAACGGATGCAAAGTTACCTCTTCCAAGTTATTTAACAGGATGAAAGAGCTAATGAAAACCTCTTTGGTTCAGTTTGGCAGCAAGATGTGATTGCCAAATAGTCAAATCAGTGTCGACATCAAAATGCCTCAGCTCCAAACATTTTTAATTTTTTTAGAGCTTGATAGAACAGTTATAATTTATATTCTATTTTCTATTTTCTGATTTTTTTCCAGATAGGAACTAGAAGATAAGATCAAATTCAAGTGTGATTCTAAAATGCGACGTTGTCTTCTCATTCTGAGTGATAAATTGTTTACTTTTGATTCCAAATGGATGTATTCCTCGTAGAGATTAGCTTATAAATTTTTATAAGTTTTTCCATCGTAAAATACTTCTATTTTCGAGGAGATGATAGGTTTAATGCATAGATTTGGAGGCATCATATAAGGCTTGACTATGGTTTGTTCTTGGAACATTTAAAAAAATTGATGGAAGAAGTAAATAAATATTATATGAACTAAGCAATGATGACTATGATTTATATCATCTATCAAAAAAATCAAAAAACGATTTAAGAACCTATCAAAAAATGTTATCTCCTCATTTTCGATCAACAACAAATGTTCCTATTCCGGAATATGCCTTTCGATATGATTTTTTAACTTATTTAAGCATTTTTCTTATCATTTTAATTATTTATTTTTGTATGGATTTTCTTGAAAATTATATTTTATGCTAGGTTTATTGAAATCATTCAGAAAACTCGTTTAAAAATTCGTAAATTTGCAGTTGTCCTATTTAATGGAACTGAAAATTTAGGAAAGCTAAAAGGAGCATACACTCATCATAGAATAATATTAATTAATTCCTATTTAAATCACCTATAAACTGTCAGAGCTACTTGATTCAGGCTTTAACCCACAACCAATTTAGGGATGGTCGAGAATTAATTTTTATCGGACATGATTATCGATTTTGCAGTTTGCCCCAGTCTTGAAGGTCAATTTTACTCAAAACTTTAATTCACATATTGACAAATCAATATCACTATAGAGAAAAGGATTTGAACTCATTTTTTATTATTTTTATTTTTTGAGTTAACGATGATCATGCTGATGAAAAAAATTGCATTTGTGGATGTCATAAATTAAAAGATTGAGAAAATAATAAGCAATGAGCAAAGTGGATGTTAGGTATAGATCCTGCTTTTTGCAGTTATTGTTGGGTCGATTTTACTGGTTTATTCTTCCAATGCAAATAACAAAAATCAAATTGATTTAAAATAAATCTCATATGGCTTAAACAATCTTCTGGAGATCTAAAACAGTAAAATCAAAGGTTTGAGTATTTTATTATTAATAAAAGGTATTTGATTATTTGTTGTAAATTTAAATACTCGATAATGAATGGAATAGAATGTTTGTCAGATAAGGCTGATAAGCGCATACTAAAGTAGAAACCATCCTTCCAATAAAATTGTTTTCAAAATTATTTTAAATTTAAGCAATAACGCTTCTTTATATGAGAGGAATAATTAACATTATTAATGGAAAAATATGAATATCGGTATTTTTAGTTAGGATGATAATTTTGATAGTCTCAATTAAAAATAATAGAATTGCCATGTTGGAATTGAAAATATACTTCCATCATACAAAAGTAAAGAAATTAGGTCAATACTTAATTCTCATTTTTTTTTTATTTCACCAATAAATCATTTATAAACAGATGGTATGATTTTTCTTTAAGTCTAAGATAAAATTATATCATTTAAATGTATTGGATTTATTATTATTATAAAGCCTATAAGTAGGAATTAAACTCTACTGAGCAGGGAATGAAGCAAATATATTTAGGGTTCAAAAATATTAGAAATTAATCATTGATTCGCGGGGTTTATGAATTGCAAGTTTTAATTTACTTCGAGAAGGTAAGTTGGATGTTGAAGATTATAAAACGAACATTCAAATTATTAAAAAACGCGGTACGACTTTATAAATGAATAATTAAGATGTTTAATGAATAATTATGAACTACAGCCAAATTCATCGTCCTTAAAGTGTAAAAAGGCAGTGATTTGAAATGAAATGTTAATTATTTATAAACTAGTGAATCATAATGACTTCCTCCCCATTTAATATCAAAGAATGAAGGTCAAATCAATAAACTCATCAATATTCATCCTGTCGACAAAAATCATTTAAAAATTAATTTATATTTCTCCGAGGACGTGATTTTAAAATTAAAGATTAAAATTATATTTTTATCGAGTTGAAAAGTTAATCCTATTTTATTGAACCTTCATTGTTCTTAATATAAATAGAATTATATAATCAATGGAAACTTCGAAGAAACAATAATATTTAAAATATTTCGGGGAAAAAACTTCCGCTGCACCCACTCCCAAATATCGGCTGAGTAAATAATGTCGGAGATACGAGCAGTCTAAAATGTTACCACATATTCCAGAATAATATAATTTTCGAGTGACGAACCATCTTCTTGTCAATAAGATAATTAACCCAAAGAGAGATAAGATTATTATGAATTCGATGGAATTGGTCTATAAAAAATCAAACTCAGGAGGCAATTTTGCTGAGTCTTTTAGAGCATCACGAAGAAAATGGAGATCTTCTCAAAAAGATAGAAAATAATTGAATAATTCTGTCATTAAAAGATAAAAACCAGAAAGAAAGGTTTATGTATCTCAACCTTCTGAGCATATTTCTGTTTGCCAAGAAAAGACAGATTCAATTATAATTAGACGCAACTCAAAACAATCGTTCACCAAAACAGAAAAAATTAATTTTTACAAATTAAGTCATAACTCAATTATGGAAAACCAAATTCAAGATGGTCAAAATACTACCCCAGTAGAATTACTACAACCAGAAAGATTTCATGCAAAGACATTTTATAAAGCGAAATCTCATTAAAATTCTCTTCATTTCACACATTAAACCAGTTTTGTAAATCCACCAGGAGGTTTTGGATGTGGACCGACAATTATTAAGATTACTCACCTCTCCATTGCTATGAATCCAGCGCTTAAAGTATAAACACTCTTACAACTTTAGCTCATATAAAGACCTGCTTTAAGCTTGCCTTTCAAAAATATAAGCAATGAAAAAGAATAAAGAGCCATTAGAACGATTCCTATCAGTTATCAGGATTTGCTGACGGCTGAAGCAAATGGGGGAGTGAAATTTGCCGTAAAAATATCAAAAATTGGTGATTTTGTTCCTTTGAGAATTTGGAAATGTGTTGGAGTAGAATGTTTAGAACTTGGCACAATTGATTTACCTTTAAGTTTGTATAAATAAAAGAAGAATGATGATGAGTAAACAGCTCAAAAAATAAAATGGCAGATGAAATAAGGCTAGTAAAATATGGGGAGAGCTGTTTTGTAAGGATAGGTTTCGTGCCATTTGCGAACAGCGAAAATGGTGGAGATAGACGCGAAGGCATATATAAAATATAAAATATATCCTAAGAAATACAACAAACTCATTTCCAGATAATAATGATTTAATAATTTACTTTTGTTTTTACTTATTTCTGGTTATTATTGTCAAACCCAATTTGCGACATATGTTTTTCTTCAACATAAATTAATTAATAAGCATCGTAAATATTAAGGGCATAGTAGTCCGATCAAATTATGCAGGGAATGATTATTATAAAGTGCGAAATATCAGTTAATTGTATAGATTGACTCACTCGTGATTGTCAGTAATCAAAACAATCTGCCGTTTGAGATGTTCAACAATCTTAGAATTGTATTTTTTTAAGTGATCCAAAATTATGGCTCGTGCTTCATCATAAACTAATTTTTATTATTCAATAATTTCGTAGAAGGTTTTTTTGACTGCTTCCTTGTTGCCTGTAAATTCCATCCGACATAAAGGACATTTGCGCTACTACTGTTCTATGATGTATTGTGAAGTGCAGTTAGCACAAAATGAATGCTTTATATGCTTAAATTTACACTACATGGAAGTACTGTAGCAGTTTTTCTCTCACAGCAGATACAACATTGATTTTACTATGACTCCTCAAGTTTATTAGGAGTGGGAGTTGGAGTATCGTTTGCTACTTAAAGAGAATAATACTATGTTCTTTACGAAAATGCCTCAAGAGCACACATATTTTATATATTTGTTCCATGTCCATTAATATGGCTTCGGCAGCATTATCATTAGCTGATTTTGGTGAATACGCTTTAACAGTTCCCTTTATATTTGATTTTTTCCAATCTTTCTGTAAGTATTTAAAGGAAGAATGATCGATCTTCAAATCGAGCATAAGTTCGTATCTATTGTTTCTAGCTAAGGCTTGAAATACTAAAAAAGCTATGAAATTTCACTCAGTAAATCCCGACATTGATAGAAAGTTAGATTAACTGGAGAACGATCCGTTTATTTGGATGGTTGAGGGCCCATCGGAATACAAAATATATATATACCATCTAACTCACATCAATTTTATTAGTAAAAGAGCACTATTTGATTAATAGTAAGAACATTATTAGTATTTATACAAGTACTGAATAAAAAGCTATTTTTTAGACTCATCGTGAACATAATAACATTTTTCATTAAATTAGATCCAAATTAATATTATAGAAAGACATCTTTTAATTTAAGATAAAGCTTAAGAATATTTTTTCAGTTTATTTGAAGTGAGGAACAATAAAGTACAATCGAAATTGTTAAAAAAGTTAATATTTTATATATCATTATCTTAAAAATTAACTCAACTATTTAATATAAAACACTGCTAATATACCCATAGGACAAGTTTAACTTGTTGAGAAGCATTCACATTTAAATAGTCGTATTAAAGGATAAATTATAAGATAAATCAATCTATCTTCAAAAATATCGATCAATCTCCTCTTTTAACCCTTAAACTTCCCCTTTTTTATTTATATAATTCCTTCGTAGAGTTTAGGATTTTTCACTCAGCTCCGAAACCTGCGTCCAAACTGATATTCTTCTTACTTATAAATGATTTCGAAATCCAAGATTGCGGGATCTGCTAATGTTGAGTTGGTCCTGAACTTTTGCATACTAATAAGCTTTTGGAGAGCCTATTGAGTTATAAGAAGGCAGCACATTATAGGAATGAGTTTGCTTTTGATTGGTAGTGGAGGTAAGATTTAAACTTGGGGTTGAATAATTTCGCAAGTCATTTGATTTGTTTATCTGGCTCAGATAGATCATGTGCTTTTATTCTTCATCGACTTGCTGAGTAGGACAACACCAAATCATATTTGCAATTAATATTTTTCCTTAATATAATAAAAAATTGAAGTTGAATAAGATAAAATCAGCTGCATCCTTATTAATGAAATAGGAGATTTGACAATACATAGCTAAATGGGAAAATTAATATTTTATCTGATTTTTAAAATATATTCTCAGAAAATATATAAATAGAACAAACTCATGATAGATCATAATTTACATTTTAAGCATCAAATGAATACTACTCATACAAATATCTCGAGAAATTTAATATATTTATAATGATAAGAGAAAGAGATTGCTTCATTATGTTTGAATAAAAACAAACTTTCATTTTTTATACTTTTTGACCATACTCAAGTCAATAATGGAGCTGTATAGTATTTTATTGATTGACATCAGTTTAATATTAAATCAAAATCATTTTCGCCGTCATATTCCTTCTTTAAAAATGGCTTGTATGCCTTTAACTTGTGCATCAGGTAAACTTATTCATTTTATTCCCAAGGTTTTAAATTAGGGTTATGTTTTGGTTCGCTTTTGAAATTCTTCCTTTTAATATATGCATCCTTTTCTTCCAGCTTTTGTTGGCGCAGCTGATTAATTTGAAATAGTATACTTTTTTAGTTTTAAGTTTCTTCGCTTGGCTTCATCTTTTTGAACTTATCATTAAATTTAGCAATCATAAACCTTTAAAGATATTTCAGCTTTTTTCTTCTCTCTTAAACATTCTTTTCCTCGTAGTCTTATTGAGCCTCTATTTTTTTGATTGATGCCATTTTGATGGCTAACTTGGATAAATCAGCAAACTCTGTTTACTATTTTTTCTTTATTACAATTGAACTAAAACCATTTTTGAAAATGGGTTCCTTCTTGCCAAAAAATTTATCGAAACTTTGATGATTATTTTTGGATTTAATTTATTTGTTTATACAGCTCATGATCTCTTCTTTATTAATTCCAACTGCAGTGAATAGTGAGTTCTTGTGCTGACAGCTTGAATTGGTTCTAATAAAATTCAAGCCTTTCTTCCATTTAATTTGTCTAGTGCGATTATCTTATATGAATTGTGTTCGGATTCTCTTTATGCCTGAGTTTTATTAATTTTGAAATGCGGATGGCAAGGAAGAGTTTTTGTATCTATTGAGTTTCAAGTTAAATAGATATTCAACTTTGCTAGCTGATTTTTCTTCAATAATGGCCATCAATGGTACTTATGAGTTAATTTATTAGCTTTATAATAATTATTTGCCTAAATGAGTTGATGGAGAGCAATTATTCTTAAGATTTATTCATATTTGCATTATAGAACAATCCGAGTGGATAATGATCTATAAACATAATCATTTATTCTTGTAATTCAAACAAAAAATAGTCCTGAAATAAGTTAAAAGGCGTCCCAATTTTATCAGGAGCGCTTATCATCGAGAGATCGATGATTTGTCAAAGTAATTCATGGATATTAGTATGTAATTAGCCTGACTCTAAAAATTGATTAAATATTGTAATAATTTTTTTGTCCATAAATATCTCCGAAGTATCAATATGAATACAGACAGACTGTAAGAAATATGTTCTTAAAAATATCTTTTGGTAATCAACAATGGTATTGACAAATTATTATTCTTAAACAATTATGAAACCTCTTGATCGTCCACTCAAATTCGATATATTTGATATTATCTTAGGCTGAATCCTTTGTAAAACAATCAGAGATATAAATAAATGATGAGTGAAAAGAGCTAGTTTGTGATATTTAGCTCTAAAAACGGTTGGTCTTATTATATTGTTTGAACTATAGAAAAGTTATGAACCCTAAAATTATCATAATGTTGGCCAAGCAGGTTCAGGAATGCCAAAAGAAAACTCCAACTGGTAAGAGATAATCTATCAAGGATAGGTGTCCGCATGATCATCAATTAAGCCGATATCACTGACGTTCAAGCAGAAATATAAGGACCCATAGGAACACCATATGAGGGAGGAATTTTTAGATGCAAACTCGCAGTCGAAAACGACTTCCCAAATAATCCTCCAAAAGGTATGAAATTGTTCGATTAAGGGTATTTCATAACTAAAATTTTCCATCCCAACGTTTCCGAAAAAGGATAAATTTGTGTTAATACATTAAAAAAGGATTGGAATCCTGCGGCCTGGTCGATCTACAACATCCTAGAAGTAATAAAATGTTTGCTAATTGTACCTTTCCCCTAAAGTGCGTTAAACGAATAGGCAGGCAAACTGTTTATGGAAAATTACCAGTAATACGCTAAACACGCCAAACTCCTAACGGAGCTATACGCCACGCCTAAATAATTAAAATCATTGGAAAACGTAAATTGATGTATAAATTAGGGCGTTTCAAAAGGTAAAAGCGAGATGATGGAAGAAGAGAAACCTGAGGCAATGACGGCGCCAGTGAAGAAAGAGAACGATAATAAAAAGAAATGGTTGAAAAGAATTTGAGTTAGATTGATCTCAATATTCATTGTCGCTTGACAGTATATTTTAAAATTAATTAGTTCTGAAAGTAAAATATAAATTATTTATCTATCCTTTTTTATGATAAAAAGACTCGAATAAATGAGTTGCTACAATTTTAAACTCAAACCATTTTAAATTAGTTTTGGTGTATATTTAATTTTTAAATTAACTGCCATGTCCTATTATCGAGAGTCACCTCTGCAATCTTTGCAAGCCTCTTATCGACGCTCACCTCCTAAAATTTAGAGAGAGCTCATTGAAGATGAAATCAACCTCAAAAATGCTCTACGATCTGAGTCGGACAACAGGAGATTGATTGATGAGATAAGTTTGCTGCAGATCAAGCTCAGAAAAACTTAAGAGTTAGAAGCAAGATGTGATGGTTTGGCGAAGCAGAACAGCATCCTTGCCCAGGACAACGATCAATTAGCAAGATAGTTAAATGAAAGGAGGTATGAACTCGAAAGACTCAAAGGAAATACACTACAATTGCAGTAAAGAGATGCCATCAAAAACGCTCAACTCGATTAAATGAACAGAAGTTTAGCTATTTAGATCGATATTCTAAAGAAAGAGAGACTCTAGAGTAACAAACTATATGAAGCTCATATACAAAAACTATAGTTCATGCTTGAGGACAAGGTTAAGGAGATTGACATGCTTAGTATCAGCTATAATAATTTGCTAAATTAAAAGGAAGGAAGTTAAATCAAGTTCGAGGAGTAGAGGAACAAACTTAAAAATTTGATGACACGTACGAGCCACTAAATGGAGCGTGAGCTTGAGTACACAAAGGAGAAGCAATCTACTGAAAAATATGTGGAAATTGAAACTCTCAAGAAAAATTATACCTCCCAAATTCTATTATTAGAGGATGAAATCAGCAAACTAAAAGCAGCTAATGATTACAAGCACAATGAATTTTAAAATCAGCTGGCTGAAAATAAAAATTTAAAAAATCGTTATGAGCAAGAGGTGAAGAACTTGTTGCTCGAGAATGGATCACTTCGAGAGAAAATCTTAAAGCTTGAAGAGTTAAACAGATCGGAGGTCGTTAATATTGAAGTTAAATATAAGGACATGCAGAAGAAAGATGCCAATGAACTAATGTCAGGCCATGTTGAAGAAATAAAAACTTTATTCGCTGAAATTGACAAACTTAACTGGTTAGTGAGGGATAAAAATCAATAAATTCAGAATCTTATTCGGGAAAAACAAGAGCAGAAGGCTCAGGAGGAGGAGAGAGAACTAGCATTCAGAGCATAAATTGATACTCTCAAAAACAAGAATTAAGTATAGAAAGAAAAGCATACCCAAGATAATCATTAGCTCAATGATAGAGTCAATTTCTTGTCAAATAAACTTCTCAGAGATAGTGATAGCTACCTTTAACGCGTCAACAAACTCAATAAGACTGTTAACGATATCTAAAGCGAACTCAAGTCGAAACAGAATTAGCTTGACAAAACCCGAGCAGAGAATAACATTCACAGCAAAGAACAGCAAAGAATAATTTAAGAAATCAGCATCAAGCTTGACAAAACCAAAAGAGAGCTGAGTGACTCACAACAGGATCTATCCAGTTTAAGCAAGGCTTTCTAATAATTTAAAAAAGAGAGTTATAACTAAATTTCAAGCCTCACCAAAAGAAATAAAGAACTTGAAACTTCAATAGAGGAACTCACCTAAAAATTGGAAAGGCATGCTGATCATTCTGGAGACCAAATCAAATTTTTAAACTTATAAATCTAATCTCTCAAAAAAAATATTGCTATTCTCGAGAGTGATCTCAGCAATGAGCAAAACAATCATTCTCAAGAAATGAATGATCTATCTACAAATCTAAAGAGCAAAATCGATAAATTGCAGGCTCAGCAAAATAAGACTATTGCTGAGATTGAAGAAAGCCGAGACAATCAAATTGAAGCCCTAAACCGTCGCTTAGAAAAGGCAATTCGAGACAGAGAGGAAGCAAACAAAAAATTAGCCGAGTACGCAAAGATGTACGAACATTTGAACAAGTTCTTTAAGAATCCTTCTGATGGATCTATTGCACGCGAGCGAGGAGACAGCAGACTGTTCGAGGTGCTTTCAAAGGTAAACGAATCGACAATTAACATCTTCTGACATAATGATATCCATTCATCCATATCTTTCAATGTACCTATTAAATGTTGTGTATTATGGCTAATTTGTTTAAATAGATCAATTGCTCAATCAGCGAATTCGAGTCTAGCATCTTGTACGTAGATTCCGTCGAGGAAGGATCGCAAATCCTTATCTTGAATAACAGTAGATTGCTGGATTCTTGCGCAGACTTGGGACACATCTTCCAGGTTAATACCTTGTATAACAATGTTGTTCTTCTCCTCCTCCTTCTTGCTGATGATTACTCCCTCGGGAGCATCAATTCTCTTGTTCATCTTGAATCCAAGGAAATTCTTAATTTCAGCTGCCTGAATAAAGAAGTGTTTACTTTTCCGTTTTCAATGACGTTCACAACAATGGGGAAATGGGCGTAAGCCAATACCATCTTGAATTTATAGCCAACGGATACACCGGTTATCATGTTGCGAATAGTGCTGCGGATGGTGCCGAGGACAGCGTTTCTCTTCTTCTTTTGCAACCACATGCGGAACTTAAGGGCAGGAACCTTAGTTTTAGTTGAGGCATCCTTGCGGATATCGATGGGGATGTGTTTGAAGGATTTTTTTAGGGTACCGAGCTTTCCCTTCACGACTACTTAACGGGCCTTGACATCTACTGTGACTCCCTCTGGAATTTATAGTTCCTGCTCTGCAACAATGTACTTCATGGTAAATGGTAACTAAAAAATATTAATATTTTATTTAATATTAATTAATATCTCAAAATATTTCTGCTCGTCTTTATGTTAAGATTGGGAATTATCTATAATTTTGATATATTTATTTATTGTTATATTAAACAGATTCCTATATATTTACCAACCAATATTTTTGCAACATGATAAAAGTCTTAAATATTCAATTCTTAACTACTCTTTCTTGATTTTTATCAATTCCTTTTCTTTCCTCGAGAAAATACAAAAAAAATGTTATATACTAATTTGAAATAATATAAACCTGAGTATACAAGCAATAATTAATATTGACTTTTAGAATAATAATCAATCTAATTATAATGTAATAGAAGCATTCATCGTTTTACCATATTTTAAGTTTTAAAAAATTTATCGTATTCTTTCTGAATCTGGCTAGCATAACCAACTCTACATATAAAAATATTCGATTGAGCTAAATATGGGACAGGATCAGAAGAGCATGAACTGTTTCCTGACGTTGCCGACAACCTCGTGGGGGGTGACCTTGAGCACGTTAAAGCTCACAGTCTTGCTGATGGGTCTGCACTCTCCAATGAGAACAATATCGCCCTACTTGACTGAGAAGGCAGGGGAGATATGGGCTGGGATATTGCGGTGTCTTTTCTCGTAACGATTGTATTTAGGCACATAGTGCAGATAATCTCTTCTGACAACGATGGTTCTCTGCATCTTGGTGCTGATCACAATGCCCTTGAGTATCTTTCCGCGGATGGTGAGTCCACTGGTGAAGGGACACTTCTTATCGATATATGTGCCATCCATGGCTTCCTTAGGGGTCTTGAAGTTAAGACCGATATGTTTGTAGTATCTGACACCTGAGTGGGTCTTCTTTGCCACCAATTTTTTGCTGTTCAAGAAGACATTATCCTGCTTTTGGAATCCCCTTTGTTGCTGAGTGAAAAATAAAGTACTTGAATATCAGCCATGAAGATTGTGGAGAATATTAAATATTTAATTTAATAAACAATAATTAATTATTAATCGTTACCGGATGTGTGCATCCTTCAACTGATGCGTTGATTGTTTAATAATATTAAACTATTGTGATGGTGAGAATAATCTAAAATTACACACTCTATGAGATTATTGGTGAAGGTGCCTACGGCAAGGTCTATAGGGCTATTAACAAGAACGACAATAAGTAATACGCAGTCAAGGTTATTTAAGTCAGACGCTTCAAAGAGAACAAGAAGCTGGAGGAGTGCACTGTCAACGAAATCAACATACTCACCAACATTGAGAAAAATTAACACATCATCAAGTACATCGATATGCTTAAGACTCCGAACAACTTTTATTTTGTCTACTAATTCTGTAATGGAGGCACTCTCGAGTCACTTCTTCGAAAGGAAAGAGCTCTTCCTGAAAAACGGGCACTTCTTATATTTAAACAAATTATCGATGCTTTTCAAGTGCTCAACAAATATAACATTATGCACAGAGATCTTAAGCCTGATAACATCTTCTTCAGTTCAGGAGTCGTAAAACTAGGGGATTTTGGATTCTGTAAAAGTTTGGAAAAAGCAAACATGACGAAAACAATGTTGGGATCACCTATCTACATGGCACCTTAAATTTTAAGAGGAGAAGTATATAGCACCAAGGCCGATATCTGGTCCTTAGGTGTTGTTCTTTTTTAAACTTTGTATGGATTTTGCCCATTCGAATCCACCACAATTCCTAAATTGATTGAAGTTCTAAAGGAGACTGAATTGTAATTTCCGACCAAAGAGCAAGTGTCTTAGTAAACTAAAAAATTGCTCAAAAAGTTATTAACAAAAGATCCAACGAAGAGGATAGAATGGATGCAGCTGTTGCAAATAAATATCACAAACGAAGGTAAGCTAATCGGAAACAGACAGGAGTGCCTCTCTCTTGATAGCGGTTTTTCTTCCCAAGATTTGAAACTCACTGAATCCATTAAATATAGCGATGGCGCAAACAATAAAAAAAGTCCAGAAAGCACAACATAAAGTAGTTTATCGACCAATGCTTAAGAGGACAGAATTCACTCAGAACAAAATGTTGTCGGCCCTTCTCAAGGATCACAGGGATTTATGAAAAAGAAAAGTTCATAAACTAACTCAACCTCCAATAATTCTCAATTTGGTACAACCATCAAGAGAAACCCAAGCTATGGAAATAAAAATGATTCTCCTGGACGCCTAGAATCCTCCAATTCTACCCTAAAGAATCTTTTTCTGAAATAGCATGGCGAAGCGACTCGAGGCTTACATATTGCCGTGGATCTCATAAAATCCAATGATACTAACAGCGTTTTGTTTGCCTTTTTAATTCTCAAAAAAGCAGAGCAGAAGCTAATACCTATTCGAGATGAAGTAGGCAATGTCCCCGCGCTTCAAGAACTAGTGGCATGCCTAAACTCTGAGCTCAAAGAAATTGGTTTAGAATTGGCCAAATACAATATTAACGAAAACCCACAAAACTGGAAAGCATTGGTTAAATCCACAGGATAATTTCACAGAAATTTTAGGGCCTTTTTTATGATGGTTATGTTCCTATCAGGAGAAACGCCTCGCGAAGACATGTCTCACGTCGAAATGCAGATGTAAGTGAGGAACAAACTGTATTGATTATCTACAATAATTAATGAATAAAATTGGATTGAATCGACAAATTGACTCATAAAATTATAAGGGCACCTATGTTTTAACATATAAATTCTTTATCCTCAATTATAAATTGCCATTTACTAGAACATACTATATCAGTAAAGAATAAGATGATATATCAGATATCCAAGATTATATTCTGGGAAATTCTTTTTTTGCTGGCTATTGTTGAGATCAAATCCTTCTCATCACGCTCATTTTCCATTTCCCATCCGAATAAAAATGGGTGTTATAGCATTTACTTGGCAGATATTCTTTTCTTAGGATCAATTTTCAACATCTTTTGCAGTAAATCATATGCTTGAGGATCTATTTTAAGATAAGCAGGAGAGTTTATATTAAATTTCATGATTCGGTTGTGTTCATAAACCTATTAAAGTATTTTTCCCTTGAAAAGAGGTCTTTTTGTCAGTAAAATGTGAAAGATAACTCCAACTGAGAAAATATCACAAGCAGGTTCTATTCTACTTCCTTTTTAAAGAGTGATAATCTATGGAGCAACAAATCCTGGTGTTCCGCATTTGTAAAAGATATAATCATCAGAATCCACATTTTCAGCCAATCCAAAGTCAACAATGACTGGTTCCAATGTATTCTCATTACGCATCATAACATTTTATGGTTTTATGTCACGATGCATTATTCTGTTTTAGTGAATATCTTTTAAAGCTTTAGCCATGCCTATCATAAATTATCTAATTTCAGCCATCGTGAACTGTGCTTCTCGCGAATTTATGCGAGTATGCAGATGACCTTCATTTAGTAGCTCTTGAATTAGATAGAGTGAGTTTTCAGATTCATAAACTCCATAGAGTTTAATGATGTTTGGGTTATCAAAGCGACGCATCATGCTAATTTCATTTAAGATGGTAAGACGCTCTCTAGCATTTTAGGAATTAACTGTGTTATGTTTAGAAAATGCTTTGACTGCAAAATGTTTTTTATCTGTGAGTCTTTCGACTTAAAATACTGTAGCAAATGCTCCTTCTCCCAATTTTTTAACTGGCCTATACATCTGATGAAAACCATATTGATTTAAGGAGCGAGTCAAGTATTTGATCCATAAATCGATTAAATTTAAAGAACATATTTATAAAAAAACGGATGGAGATCCTTGCTTGTATAATTTAAATCCAATAATTTGATGAAAGATGGCGTTGGGCACAGCGGAGGAGGTGAGCCCTCCTTGATAAACAATTTAGAATTTAAGGTCGAATGAGAGTTCAATATAGCAGTGAAATATGCTATTATATTTTCCTTTTTAACATAAAGCTATATACTTACTTGTCATTACTACTTAGATTTGCCGACGTTTATTTTAGTTCATCCAGAAAAAGCTGTCGAGATAGATAGAGTCGTTAATAATTTGACTCACAATTCCCTCTTTAATAGGCTGGAAGATTGTGGAACTTTCATCTTAAATTTTTCCGTTACTCATTTTCTAAATTGCGGAAATCGAACTTAAATTATTATGAGAATGAATCAAAATTCGTAAACTCTTAAATTCACCGAATATATAAATTAATCAATAAAAAAAAACTTCATTTTTTTTGAGTAATAAAATATATAGGAGTGATTGTCTTCTGGACTTGTTATTTCGTGTCCTACTTGCCTTGATCCAATCTTATATTCTTAATTTTATCAATATTTTGGATCTAAAAATTATTACATATTTGCAACTACCATGTTATTACAAGTCATGAATTTTTTAAGTTAGGAATGAGCTAACTTGTCTACTATTTATAATGATTTCAAAAGAATTAAGCGAATAACTCTCCATAATATTTTTGTGGATAGCTTAAATCATCATGTTATTCATCGATCACAACTAAATATTCTCTTCTTCTGTCTGTTACTTTTGCACTGCCGCAGCGCCTTCCTCTGGAATATAAGATTTAATCTTGGTCAGGATGGTGGTTTTCCATTTGTCAAATGGAATAATTTCGTTGAACTTATAACTGAATATTAGAAGGTTTACCACTCATTAGAAAAAAGACTCAGATCCTGATTCTTTACACTTGTTATCAATGCTTGCACGAATTTCTGCTGCCTCGTTTGGAAAAATGTGGGGTCATTGTTTAAGTATCTTTGCAGAGCTTGATTAGCTCCGATTGCATCGTCGTTAGCCAAAAATAACAAAACTGATTTGAAATACAGCTCTTTCGCACTGGGAGCTGTCAGTTTGTTCTGCATGTATTTATCAGCGACTGTTTCAAGGATCTATTTTGTACTATATTTACTTTGATGAGCTCTCCATAGTCAGGAGCGGCAGCATAAATACCAATATCCACCACTTTAAGAACGCAAGTGTTGTAACTACTGACTTGATTTTGTTCCAAACTGTAATGATCAGCTGCCAAATTGTAGTATTTGATGGCTAGAGTGAACTATCCATCTTTCTCATATGTCTACGCGATTCTCTTTTCTATCTTGGCCACGTTTCCCATCCGACCAGACGAAATATAAAGCTGGATGGCATTTTATAAAAATTTTATGCACTCTGAATTTACTCATGTCTACCTGCACTGTTGACTTTTTCCTTTACATTTGCTGCCTCTTGGTAAAAATCAGCTGCTTGTCCTCCTTTGCAGAGTCGATCGCACTCAACACACTCGAGATAAGCTCTAGCGGCATCATCCCACCTTTTGGCAAGTTTGTAGTTTGTTGCTGCCTGCTTAAACAATTCGATAGCCTACTCTGCGCGTTCGCTTTGATTGGACATAAGATTGCCGAAGAAAGATCCTGAATGAATAAAAGGATACCTTTTAGTTTTTTGCCTGCCTCTTTCATGAATTGGGCTGCTTTAGTTGAATATGAGTCGTCCTCCATGTTACAACTGAGGAATTAATTAGATTATCATAATCATTAAACTAAGAGTCTTGGATAGTCAAAAATGTTAAAAAGCTTATAATTATCAGCTTCGAACGAAGTTATTACAAAATGATAGTTAATTCTCTTATACAATGAAGGCATTAATATTGTACAAATAGAGATCTTAAGTCTAATTATAAATTACTACATTGTGACGCTATAATGATCTATAATTATAATGATCGATCTGATTAGTTCATCATTTGACAAGAGCATACCTGAGATGATAGCTGCCTCCAATATCGATTATCTCAGAGTTGAGGTTGTCATCCTCACATATGAATAGCCTTTTATCTTTACAGACGAAATCGCTATCATCAATCAGTTTTTCGTTCAGATAGTATATCTTACCATCCTCTGCCACGACTCCAACGCTGGACTCGGTTGCGAATATTTTTTTGGCTTTCTTGTTGAGGGGGAAAGGAGTTGGCTGATATTTGACGAACATACCTGTATAGAAGATTTTATCAGTCTCAGTTCTAAAGATAAGTGAGTTGGAAGAAGCCTCGAAATCAACTATTTTTTCTCCTTTGAAAAGTTCGTCATAGATTTTTGAGAAAGTGAAGAGAATATTGTCGCTAATTATGAGAGGGTTCATTCTGGCACCAAAAATGCCACCATTATTATAACCTCGACAGTAAATTCTTCCATTATCCAGCAACAAAATTATGAATTATCCAATAGCAAAGAATTTTTTAATCTTGGCGTGCCTCTTATGCACGAGTTGCTCCACTTCACTGGATATTACAGGAGTCAAAGATTGCTGTTCCCACTTAGGAATACGACTGAGTCCATAACCCCAAACGTAAAGCTTATTTTGTTCGGTGAGAGCCACTGAAAAATCACGAGCTGCTTGGATTCTGACTACCTTTTGGTTTTGGAAAGACTCAGGGGGGATTAGAATAGGAATATCATTTTTAGCAACACCGATTACTCCCAAAGTGTTTGGATGACCCCAAGAGTACACATTTCCAGCTGATGAAAGGGCAAGCGTGTGTCTGCTTCCGCAACTCAGACTGGTGATGCTTGCTGAGTCTCCGAATGATATTTTACCAGGTAGTGCGGAGGTACCGGATTGACTGTAATTGCCTTGTCCAAGTCTACCGTTATCTGACAGGCCTACTGTGTAGACCGAGTGATCCTTGGTGACGAAACCGAGGTGGTACTGTCCAGTTGATACGGATTCGATATCATTGAAATTAGCAACAGTTCCTGGTGTCCATGGGTGTCCATTGTTAGGTCTTCCCCAGCCATAAGTGGTCTGACCCCAGGTAAGGAGGTGACCTGTGGCAAAGGTGTTCTTTATCACTTTTGAAAGCATTGAATAATAATCAATATTAAATAAAACAACAAGATTGGGGCAATCCACAACAGATTAAATTCAATAAATCAAGTGATACTCACATCAAGGATGATATTTAAACTATCACTTCATTTGTGGTACCATTTCGGCACTAAGAAACCTATTTTATCCGCACTCACTTCCTTTGTGATCTTGAAATCAAATAGATCCATTATCTTATGATCCGTCTTCAGCTTACTATATACTGCTTCTTCACGTAGTTAATTAAAGAAGGGATGCATCAGGGCTTAGTATGGAGTTATTCTGCGGGCCGGACTGTATTTCATAACAGAATTGAGCAAATCATAGAACTCTTCCCCTAATGTCTTTCTTTTAAGAATCTAAGTAACTTTAAAATTTACTTTTTCCCAGCTCCGTGGGGTAATTTTTGGAAACTGATACTTCTCAATATCGCAGTCTGGATTCATCTCCATTATTTCTTGGTAAGAAGGTGTGCCTAGCACCTTAATGATCTCCACCAACTGATCAATGTTGCTATCAGAACGAAAAATGGGCTGTAAAGTTATCATCTCCACTAATATGCAGCCTGCTGACCACATTTCTATTTGTGTTGTGTAATTAGTGCTTCCAAATATCAACTCAGGGGCTCTATAGCATCTTGAGCAGATGTAAGATAGATTAGGTTCATCTGGCTGCAGGCGCTTAGCGGAACCAAAATCACAGATTATTAGATTCCAGGTCTCGTCATTAACTAAAACATTTTGTGGTTTCATATCTCTATGAGCAATTCCTATGCTGCTGAGATAAAGAAGTCCTCGAAACATTTGGTAGGCAAAAACCTTTAGTTTTAATCTGGAAATGTCACCCTTGTTGCGGTATTGTTGTATAGATTCGTAAAGATTGAAGGGATAGTAATCCATCACCACATTTAGGTATTCCTTATCTCCTTAATATGTAAAGTAGGAGTCTTTAATTTTGAGGACGTTTGGGTGATTCAAACTCTTTAAAATTTACAACTATCGATTTTTATATTTTTTATCTTGGAAAACTCGCTTAATGGCTACCACCTCAAGTGTTTTTTTATCACGCGCCTTGTGCACAACTCCAAATGTTCCGCTTCCTACCTTGTCCTCAAAGGCATAACGGGCAACTCCAACCAAACGACTTGTTTGATTGCCATCCTTCTCTTCCTTAGCTCTTTTGTTGATAGTATGTGTCATTAAACCAATTGTGTTGTCCTTCTTGGTTGGGCCAAAAATATTGTCTATGGCTTGGTGATGAGCATTAGTAAGTTTATCAGGGTTCTTAACATCTGTATTCAGCTTGGTGGTTGTTGACTGTTTTAAGATTATGGACTTAGCGGGGTGCTTCCTTTTGAGAGCAAGACTCTAACTTTCATTGTTAATTTTTTTATTTTCAGCAAGCGGTACCTTGGTCTTGTTGAGATAGAAGCTAATCTTCTTGTTGTTCTCGTTCATTTATGTTTTAATCCTGCGACTTGGGATGGGGTCGGGCTTGGAACTGCGCACCTTCAGTTTTAAGGGTCCAATCATTTTCAACGATCAATATTATATTCTTATGTCATATGGTTTCATTACTATATACTCATTTGCAATATCAAATGTAAACTCATTCCACATCGCAACTGCAGTACCTCCGTTGCAACAAACAAGGTCTCCATTCAGACGAGTATCTCAATATGGTCTGCCTCGAAACTAGTTGCCTCTAAAATTTGATCTGTTGCTGCGCGTGCGTCGAATCTGAACACAAGAAACATATGTAAGATAGTGTTTATACAGCACCAAACCTCTGAAAATGGTCATAAACTAGGCCCGCTCACACACTACCACCGTAAAGACAACAAAATTTGATATCGACGTTATGCTTGACATCATCAATAACAACAAAAAAAATGCTTATGAAGTAGTTATTGTGATAGACAGCTTTTCCAGCAGTACAAGCAAGAGATTGCCGTCAATCTGGACACAATTTAGCTTGCTTTGCACGGATATTATAACTCCACTATCGAGCAAATTATAGTCAAAAGCACCGACAGCAACTTAATGATAGAGGAGGCCATTGCTCGCGCCGGTACCTCTAAATCAGTAGAGTAGCTTAAATTAATTTTAAAGAAACTTGTGGCTATTATTCCTTCCAAAACTGAGAATTATGTGTAGACCACTGAAAGTTAGGTAATTGATTCTCTCAATGAAGAGAGTGAGAACATAAAGCGATCAATATCTAGCAGCATGGAGTAAGTTATCACCAAATTGAATCAGTATCAGAATAACATGCAAGGACTCATTAATAACATGAACATTTGGAAACCAACTCAGTTCAAATTTTCACCATCGGCCAAACATACCGATATTAAACTTATTTCCGATTACTGTATTAAATCAGTTAATAATTCCGGGTATAAATTCGCTATAATGGATCCTACACTTGAAAAGGGGGTCAGCAAGACTTTTGCCTTTAGAATTAAAGAATGCTCCAGCAATTGGCTTGCCATTGGAATGTGCCATAAGAAAATTGTAGAAAGTAAGAACTTTGGATTTAATTTCGGATCTATTGGTCATGGTGGTTATATGATAAGTTGCAACGGAGGTAGTTGGTCGCATATTAAAACTGAACTAAATAATTCCATAAAAGTAAATAACTGTTTATACAGTCTTTCAAGTATGCGAAAAACGATGTGGTAACTATGACAGTCAACCTATAAACAAAGAAGTTACTGTTTAAGAAAAAAGGGTAGAACTTCGAGTTACCTTTCGAAATGATTGGAGACGACAAGCTGCATCTATGTGTTTTATTCTATTATATAAACGATGAAGTGGAGTTTCTTCCAAATTATAAGGAGTGATATGTAAAGGGTATCATTATTAAATGACTTATTCTGATCAATTTTCTTAATTGATCTATTTTTTTATTTTTTGTGAAATATCTACTTTCTTCTGTGATTGAATTCTATATTCTATAATATTCAATTTGGATGATATTAACATTGTAACTATGTCATGAGTATGTATGTTGAATCATTAACATAAATAAGAGTTATAAAATGCGTCGAGATGAAATGGAAATAATGGAGGACATCCAAAGGATAATGAATAATCAGGATATGCTTTTAAAAAAGCCCAAATCTCCACAAGAGTAACTACTTCAAATATATGGGCAACGATACCTTCTCTAAAAAAATATCCTCCATAAACATATCGATGATGTATTAACATATCTTCCTGGAACATTTGGCAGCATTACTCTCAAAATTGCATATATGTCACTGTGCCTGGAAAGTAAAATAGAACTGTCACCAGAACACTATCCAGTATTGAAGATGCTAATCGATTGGTCAGAAGTTTTTTCTTCTTTTCAAACATTAGGTCAATTTAATCTTACAGATATCGTCATACAACAGGATTAGGTAGCCCTTTTCAATTGTTTCGAGGAATACATTGCTTATATCGATTTAATTGGGCTGGATATTATCAGTTTAGTACGTAGATCCAAGAATGATGGTCTTGATGAGCCTCTCAGTATCATGGTAAGCCAACAAAATTCTCGAAAGAAGCATTCATTCGAGCATATAAACCCTGAAGATTTATTGATGTTTGTTAATTTTTCATTACCCAAAATATTGGTGAATGTGTTGTTAACCAACGAAATAATTCCACCTGAATTTCAAAGGCAAGTTCAAAACCTTGAATGTTTGTACAAAGACGCCTCTTTATAATATTTTGTTCGCTCAAAGCAGCACTATGCATAGGTCTTAAAAATCTTGATAAAAATCCTATTAACAATGTAGTTTAAGCCCAACCTGCAACAACTCCTAATGGATATCGTATTTCGTTATTTCTATGCATTTCACCATGATAAAAAGTATCAAGCCACAGAAATATTCATTCAAGCTTATAATCAACTTAGTGAAACCACTCGATTTGCTCTCGTTTAGGAATTTATCATTTTCTTTAGAATCAGTCGCAAAATTGGAAAGGCTAAATTCATAGATTTTATTATTTAAAAATCGGAATGGTTCCAGAAGATAACTAGTAAGACGATGGACAAGAATTTTGTAATAAAAACAAGAGATTCTATTGCTCCTTTCAATAGTCTTGGAATGTCAGAAACTATTCACATCTAAAAAGGAAAAACACAAACCAGAACATTCTAAATTTTGTAAGATTATTCATTGATATATTTTCGAATATAGGTGCCCAGCCAAGATATTACAATACGTTTTTATTATTTGGGCGAAATTCACAGCGAAAAGAAAATCCATACTGTGTTGATAGAAAAACAGAAGATATCTGGGGATTACTCGTCGAATATTATGGCTGTGAGAAAAGGATTATATAGCTTCGAATTTGATAACAGCTACAGCTGGATGAACAATAAGATAGTTAAATATCAGAAAGTTATATTTGTGCCAATATAAATGCAATCGTTGGACAGATACAAATGGATCGATACCTATTATAATCATGTTACTCCTAACCAAATTGTCAACAAGGATAAAATTTGGTTTATTAAAAAAGTGTCTCATGAAGTGGAAGAAAACTTTGTCGGAGAGGCCAATATTACAAAGAATGGCAATTGCTATAGCATTAAGATTATAAAACATAATCATTAATACTAATTTGAATCATAGAGCGAAGACAAGTTTTTATAGAAGTTCCATCTTTTAATCGAAACCGCGGGAAAGATTCGATGGATGATTGAAGGATAAGTATAATTCTCTTTATTTAGCCATTGGAAGGCTTGACAACCGTCAAAAACTTCATAAAAAGTCGCCAAGCTCTCTCACAATTAAAGCAATCAGAAACTACCCCTTTAATCTAAAATTAAAAAGAGAAGACTTAATCTTAAATAAAGAATACTTAAAGCAAAAATCCAAAGGAAAGACAAGTAGAAACATCATGATAAATTATTTAAGGATAAATTATTTTGTTAGATCTAGCTCGATCGAAAACTATTATTTTATCTTATTGATATTGAGAAGATGCGCCATTAACATCACAATTCAAGATATCAGCCACAATAGCGTCCTAAAAGAGATTTATTAGGGATTGCAGATTAATCGTCTTTTCTTGAATCGAAGGCTTAGCAATATAATTATATTAGAGATAAGTATCGGCATGGAATCACTCACTCAGGACACTATTTAGATTATCGGCTCAAAATCAGGTAACAACTTTCCATCTTATTTTCCCTTCTTCTCTTTTTCTCTTATTTTTAGACTTGGCAGAACTTTAATTCTTCGAATCATCGACGCATATTCGCGCCTCAACAGCACCTTCCCGACCGCTCTCTGACCTTTAATAATTCAAACTCTCTAAGAAATTCACCCATCTCGAGCAAGCTGTTATATGTTCCAATCAGCTGCTACACAAAAGCTTCGATAAGTTCGATTTAGACACTCCATAGGGACAGGAAATCTGCCAAAAATATCTAAATTACATTGAGCATCTCTGCAAGGTATTTTCTACCTCTATTAAGACGTACGAGGTTAAAACGGTAAGTCGTGAATATCGCTTTAATTTTTCGCAAGCTTATAAAGTCCTATATAAGGAAGGTTAACTTTCGTATCTCACCGAAATATTGGACAGCGCTCAATAAGGTACTATACTTTTTATATAGGTTTTCCATATCTGTGGGTTAATGGTGAAAAATATTCATTCTCACAAGAAGTACTAGATCATGGAAGCCGACTTATGATAGAATTCTTCAAATTAGAACATTGCCTCAGAGATTTTTATGGAAAAGTTACTCAAGAAACAGTAAACGTAGTGCTCGAAAACAGTGTAACTGAGATAAAGGAAAATTTATTTGAGTTCGATGTCAGCTGGAGCACATTCGAGAAATTATATGTTTTAGAATTAATGGGCATTGAAATTCAGGCGAGGAGTCTTATTGCTAAAGCCATTGAGGCCTAAAAATGCTTAACTTCAGTTTAAATTAGGGAAAAGATGAAGGGCAAGATCTTGATAAATTGTTAAGATTATCTCTCCACCCGTGCCAAGCTTTGTGAAATTATCAGTCAAATTAATCAAATTGCTAACTATTGTGGCAAAGGCAGAGATGATCTCGATCACTCTATTCTTCTTGAAACTGAGGGCATACTGAGAAGGATTACCAAAGACCAATCAAAAGCTATCAGGATATTGGGGGAAAAGATAAGAAATTCCTTTGCTAGCCTGAGAACCTTATTTAGAAAATACGACAAGAATATTGAAATGGTGGATCCTCAGCTTAAAAATAACAATGATCTCGTTGAATTACTGATGGAATATTAAAAATCATGGGAGAAAGGAGGTAACTATTTTTGTGATAGCTAAAAAAAGAGACACCTCCTTCATTTTTCAGGAACGATCTAAAGCATGTCCTAGAAATATGACAAATTCAAAGAAATGGTCGAGTGCAGTGACGCCAACATTTTCTTAATTATTCCCTGTATCCTCACTCTTAAATCTTTGGATAAAGATGATAAAAATCTTTGCAAGTATTTCTTGCCGAACCTTCACCAGATAGATACTAAAACATTTAGACTTTATTTTGAACTGTAGAAACAATTTTAGGAATGGAAAAAAATCGCATCTGAGCACTACAGCTACTATAATATCTTGGAAAAGATATTGGTGACTGTGGACATGAGCAAATATGAGGAAGAGCAGATGATTCAACACAAAGATTTAGTGGATAAGATCATAGGGAAGATCAAGAATATAGGCATGGAGCTTCACAGATACAATCCTAACGAGTGGAATTCCTTTATGGAAATTTGCTTGGCTGGCTCTATTGGAGAGTGATTTTTTAATTGTATCAAACTCTATAATAATAAAATTGGTAATTATGGCAGAAAACGAAGCAGCCCTACTCGAAGCCAAACAGAGAAAAATTGATAACATACTTAATAAAACAGTTCTTGATATTGGTGTATTTACGCTTGTTGGCTGGACAGTCGGCTTGGGAGCAGGCCTTTTCTTCAGGCAAAAAGTTCCCATCAGAAACTTATTGGCAGGTATCGGAGGGAGTTACGGTTTCGTGATTAACAGAATACACTTGAGGCAGTTTGCTTGATTGCTCATAGGAAATTCTATTAGTAATATGAATATTCAGCCGATACATCTATAACTTAAAAATATCAATTTATCACCTACAACTGCAGAGGCGATGCGTTTTAGTAGTTATCCTCGCATCCACTGTTTTTGCAACTTTTACGAAGCATTAGCTTCACATGCTAAAGTCTTTGGGAAAGCTCAGCGTTTTTCTTAATTTCAGGAGAGTTGATCTCAAGGATTTGTTTTTCTTTGCCTTGATTATTTGAGTAAAGCAAAAGATCCTTTTCAGTATAGAGGATAATCTGACTTTTGTCATTGAAATTGATTTGAATGATCTTGTTGTTGAGTCGAAACAAAATAGCTTGGTCAGATTTCACCCATTTTTTGATGTAAACAAATGGCAATTTATCCTTCTTTTATTTTAATTCCTCGCCTCCACTTTGCAGATATTTACGGAAATATTGCATTAGAGTTAGTTTTTTGTTTAGCTCTTTGTCTGAAATATTGTCGCTAATGGAAAAAGAAACCAATTTTTTATTTGGATCTAATTCGTTATTTATATAGTCTACTTTTTGACCAGCTTAGTCTATGATCATTTTTGTTGAATCATTAAAATAAATTCCAGTCGTCCCATCTGAGAGAAGATATCCCAAACCATATTTTGATGAGTAATCTACCCATTTTTTAACATAAATTGAGTTGACTCCGTTTAGACTTTGTCTTAAATTGCCTTTTGCGCTATCTGGTTTGAAGTAATTATTGCTGAGGAGTTGAGGATTGCTTTTCAATTGAAACATTTCATCTTTTTGATTTTATTTGTTATAAAACAAATTACGATTTAAGCCTGTAGCTGTTCGCACTAAATAAAAATATTCTTTACATAAGAGACGAGAACTAATACCTTTTTAAGATTTAGCTCTCTCAAAATCTGTTTATGGTTTTTGTTCTATGGTTTTAGTAATGGTATTGCTATTATATTTACTTAGTGAATGATTTTGAGAGTTGGTAATGTATTGGTCAATGAAAGATTTAGAAAGTGGTTCCGAGAGTATGGAAGATGGCAATTGTTTAGGAATTTTATTACTGGTCATAAAAGGATGATTAAGAATTTGGTCAAGAGTTATTCTTTTGCTTGGATCAAGTACTAAAGCTCTAGAAATTAAATTTTTAGCATTAAAGGACACAGAGATGGCATCATTAAATGTATATTGACATTCTTTTATCTTTTTGTAGGTCTTTTTCACATCTGAAGTTTCAAATGGTGGCCGTCCATACAAAAGAGTATACATGATAACTCCCAAAGACCATATATCGACCTCATAAGAATGCCCTGTATTGTTAACTATTTCAGGGGCAAGATAATTAGGTGTGCCGCAAATGGTTTTTCTTCTCTCTCCTTAAGATTACAGTTTAGCAGCGAGTCCAAAGTCTCCAATTTTAATTTCCATGTCTTAGTTAATCATGATGTTTCCGAGTTTCAGACTGAATTAAATAATGTTTACTCTCTATGGATGACTTTTTGACTGTGAATGTATAAAAGTCCCTGAACGATGTGATAGAGATAGTATTGTAATTATAGCTCAGAAATTCGTTTTCTTTTTTTCATCATTTCGTTTAAAGTGTGATTATGGCAGAGTTATAGTACCATGTAAACATTTTCACTATCTTCAAAGACGTGATCGAAATGTATGATGTTACGATGTGTGAGAGATTTATGTATCTTTATCTCAGTAATAAGCTAAATAGGATACTGAATACTTTCTGCTTAGCTTTTGATTTTTTGAGTGTTTACTTTGAAACTATTTTGATTGCTGCAATTTTTTTGCTTTCCAGATTTTATATTTCATAGCATTTAGCGAAGCCTCCCTTTCCTAGAAACTTCTTTTTTGCATATCGACGCACGACTGTGTTATTGGCTTTACTGTTGCGCTCTTAGATGATGTCAAATTCATTATCATCTGTAGATGGTTCCTGCTTGCTTTACATTCTTTCTATTTTTCTAATATATATAATTCTATAAATTCTAATTTTGATTCAGTTCAGTTCCTTTGCTAACAACTCTTACTTCGTCTAGGATGTCTATTTTTTTATTGTTTAATTTAATTACGCTTAATAGTACTTATTCTTAGGGATTTGAAAAATAATATCGATGTTGGCAAAAAAGGTAAAATAAATGCCACCAATAATTTATTTACAATGATTCGTTCAGTTAAGAATAGAATTGTTTGATTGGGAAATGGTTAGATATTAAAATTATATTTATCATGAAAATATAGACTGGGTAAAGAATATTAATCTTTGGAATATTTGACTAATAATTATGAGGCAATTTGACAATAATTTATACTTTATCAAATAAATTTGAGCATGCTCTTATATATTATATTGAATATAGATTTATTGATTTTAGATCATTCACTTTTATGAATCTTCATCTTCTTCACATGGCATTTATATTTATAATTTAATCACAATAGGATCCATGATAATTTAAGGTGGATTAGGATACTAAAACGTCTCAATGGGGTATGGTTGTTGAATTACACATTCTTATTTTTACTTATATGTTTCCTATACAAATTATTAAGCTGGAACAGTGTTTATTTCCTCCTCAGGTTTTTTTGCTAAATTTAAGAATAATTTATTTAAGTTTTTAAGAATTAAAAATATTTTAACTTTCCACTCTCCAGCAATTCCCTCAATACTAATAGATTCATCCAATAGTTCTATCATCTAATAAATTTTTATTCCTCCTTGCTATAACTCGCTAAAAAAACATCCAATTTCTCCTAAAAGGTGAATGATTTCATTCTTAGATTCAAGTTCATATGGCTCATTTATTTCGGCATTATCAAACTCTAGATCAGCATCGACTTCTTCAAGATGCAAAAATGAAAGAGGTATGATAGATTCAATGGGACTATCAGAAAAAACACCACTTTCAGACTTTATAAAAAATTTCCTCAGGGCCTTGAAAGCATTAATGGCTTTAGTGTTTATTGATAGTTTGCAGTTTTTAGTGAAGATATCATAAAAACTGCTCTAACTTTCTGTATAAAACTTTTCAAAATCGTAGTCAAATTAAAACTTAAGGTGGCCTTTTGCAATAAGCTCATAACTAAAGCTCATCTCAAATAATGATGCAAAGACTTTGATGTGATCGATGATATCTTCATTAGTGGTTGTAATGAAGAATGTAGTGGTTGTATCATTGACTACAGAATTTATATGAAACATTTTTTGAAGTTCATCGTTCCAATCAGATATATCTTGTCCTAAGAGATTCAAGAAAGCATGAAAATTTTATTTGAAAAGTACTTACAGAGTTTTAGCTCTTTAAGGGGTCTTTGATGTTAAAACTAGCTTGATAAATGGCTTTGGAATGTCTTGTTTTTACTATTTTTCAACTTCAATCTCGACCTGCGAGATATATATTGGTTTGGCAGGCCCAATCAAAACATTTATTGTTACTAGGTGTGGTCTGTCGGCTGGTTATTATTTTTGATATGTTGATCCAGGAGCTGCAGGTGCAGCTGACTCTGCTGTATTTTCATTCAATTATCTTCTAATTTCAGCAGCAATGTTGTAGAATTCATATTTATTTTTCCAAATATCATGCTTGCAGGCTGTTTCAAAAGACAAAAAATATTATTTTGCTTGCTCCAATGAAAGAGTTGTCTTGTCTGGATTGTTATAATTTAATTTTCTTATCATCTAAATTCATGACCATTTACATTAGAAACTGATCCCGGATATAAGTCAGGAACTCCAAGTTAACCTACCAGATTGATGAACTACTGGGAATCTATTTATCCGTCTTTGTCGGTATCGTATTTTGGAAAGAGCTCAATGAACTATTGTTCTTTAGCCATTAGGATATGTTATGTAAAATTTTAAGCAATTTATTTGATGGTAAAAGTTTCACAATCTACAAAGGATGATAAATTAATTTGATAAAAATATTAACTAATGTTGTCATGTTAGACAAGAAATGATATCAGAAAATCTCTTTTTTTTATTTTGGTATGTAAATTATTGGTGTTTGATTATTTGACTGCCATTTACTACATTGAAAAGTTTTAAACAAAATCAAAAATCATAGCTTTTGTCCATAAGTCTATTAAGATTGTTTTTAACCGTCCATACAGTTGCGAGGGAAAGGGGTGCCTTGATAATATTTAATGATATTCCTTTGTAAAAACCGATTAATCCACCTTCTTTTTGATAGATATCCAAAATCAATTATCGATAGTTACTAAGTTTTGGGAGCTATTTTTTTTAAACTAGTAATGCTTGACCTTGCATTCTCTTTCTGATAACGTCAAAGGGATAAGCAACTAACTGCCCAACTGCAGAGATCCCTCCTATTAAAAAATCAATATACCACTTCTAATAATTTTTTGGTGATTTTTGTTTTACTAATTCTTTTAATTTTGTGAAGACAAAATAAGAACATCCATGATATATGGTGATCCCTGCTACTGCGGCGCCATATCCACGATAAAAACCAAATATTCCTTATCTTTGGAGGATTATTTTAAAAGCCCCAGTGTTACTGTGATAGGTGAATGTGTCTTTTTCCATTGCCAAACGAACTCGAACAAATTCTAGAGGTGTTGTTAACGTAATCGAAGTAATGCCTGCACTAGCTCCGCAAAGAAAAAGATAAATTTGTTGTTTTAATGAACCGTCTTTCTTATAAAATCGAGTCCTGAGGTAATCAAATACAGAGAAATCCTACATTTTTATTGGGGTACAATAGCAGCATGGGGAAAAATTCTGACGACATTCATGAGATTCCCCCTCCATAGATTGCGAAATCCATGCTTGTTGACGATGTGTTTGAAATCAGCAAAACATTGTTAATAGGTGAATTTTCGACTTGAGGTCTTTCTAGATAGAAGTTGGTTTTACGATGAATAGGTATTTAATTCTTTCAATGGGAGCGATAATGGTTTTGGCAACTACGCCTGCAATACCACCAGAGATAAAACTTTTGATGGATTTAAGAGACCCCTTCGAAGGTTATTATGCAACAACCATTACAATATGCTTATTATATTAAATTAGGGCTAATAAGATTAGAAAATATTGACATTTTAAACACTGATTAAAATATTCTGATCAATGAAATTATTCTAATAATTACATATTAAAATGCAGAATAACAATAATGATAGTGATTATATTGAGTTTCTCATCATTTACTTATTTGATTTAAAAGACAAATACATGAGACTCTAATAATTTGCCTAAGTATTGATATTGATATTGATAATAATTGTATAATTCATTGTTTTACAATTGGATAAGAGATAGTGAAATTCAATAAAAATCAAATTTAGATAATCTTCCCGTGATCCACTTTATTTAATTTAATTTTAAGCTCTTTATTGAGTGCAGCTTTGTGATTAAAAGTGCATTCATGAACTTCAGGCATTCTATGACTGTTGCAAAATATATATCCGCATTTGCATTATACTCCAAGCAAGCCAGTCTTCTTGTTGCAATTAAAGCATCTTTTTTTATCTTTTTGCTCAATTTTTGCTTACTCTTTTAATGATAATCCAGCAAACTATTCAATTATTTCTCTGTCTTAGTTTGAAGCACATGTTTTATTATCTTGATGCTTTTTGTCATTGCTCATTTCGCTTTCCTTATAGCACGTAGAGCAAAAGCCATTGAAGGCTTCATTAGCAAAGAAAAGGCTACATTTTTGACATTTAGAATCAACTTTATTTGCGTTCATATTGTTCGAAATTTTTATGAAATCTAATTCTGATTCATTGTTTTAAAGAGGTTAATTCTGATCATTTTTGATAAGGCGTAATAATTTATCAGATTGTATTATATTCTTGTCTAATTGGAAACAAATAATTGCATACTAAGGTTTATGATCATCACCAAACATATAAACTCTTTAGAATATTAAAATAAGTGTATGTCGTATGACAATCAATCAGTGATTTAAATTTAATTAAAAAATAACTAAAATTATATCTTTAATGTTGAAATTGATTAATCTTCAAAATAAAGATTCAATTTTCAACTTGGTAAAAGTTAAAATTCAAATCTGAATTTTATTAAATTAATTTAAATTCAATAGCAATTCCATCATCATCATTTTGACGTGAAATTAAAGTAATTTAACTTATCATGCTTTTTCTATTATTCGATGCTTCATCCATAGATAATAGATAAAAATATATTATTAATAGCAACCACACTTTATTTTTATCTATTTGTTATCTTTGCATCACTTGCTATCATAGGAAATGTCTACTGAATTTAATATATTGGACATTTCATTTCAGTATTAATATAATAAAATTGTTTTCTCTCGAATAATGCGCGATAGCTATGTAAGTAATATGGAAGAAGTGCTTCTTGCCAATGAGACCCAAAAGTCAAAAATTTAGTTTCTAGAACGATAGCGCATAAAACGAGATCATTTTATGGCAGACATGTAATAAAATCTTAGAATTAACAAACAAACACTAAAAGATTTAAATAACAATGGCCCAAACAATGAGGTTATTCATATGTTGGTTCAAGAAGGCAATCAATTAGCCAACAAACTTAAAGGATATTATGACGAATACCAGAATATAAATTTAATGCTACTAATTTAAAAGCAGATGAGTCTCGAGGAATCGCATTTTTACAATTAACGCATCATTGAGTTTGAAAATAAAATAATTGATCTTAGAAAATATCTGCATGATAAAGAGGATTCGTTCAGTTCTGTTATTACTCGCCTTAAAAAATATGAAGATCTCAACGAATAATCTATCTAAGATAAATTATCATCGTTTAAAAAAGAAATAGGTGAGAGGCATATCAATGAATTTATTAGCTAAATCTTAAAAGAAAAAAATTACTATAAAGCATAGTATGAAAAGATCAGCAAGTAATATGTTATCTTCAATGAACTTAGGCAGATGTTGCGGATTAAATATCCAGAAATGGAGGAAGTCATTAAATCTTTCGAGGAGACAAAAAAAATTGAATTCAGCAAAATAATCACTAATGCTAATAATCAGAAGGTTGAAAGGGAAAAAGATAGGAAAAAAAATAAAGTAGAGCCCAATAAAGAAATGATTCGTCTGCTGAAAAAAGAAAAGTTAAATAATGAACTTCTCTAAGAGGCCCTGAATGAAGCCATAGAAAAAAACTAAGAGTTAATCGGCATTAAACAGTCCCTGTAGAACAGTTTAAATCAAATTGAAAAAAAGTACCAACTTCTACATTGTGAAAATACATTAATTGCTCTTCGTTTAGGTGAATATGATCACCATTTTTGCAGGCAGCATACTCATCATATCAATTTCTATGAGTAAGGTGATATTCAAGGACTTAAAATTATGTTATAGCCGCGCTTGCGTTAGTATGCGAAGTCCCTCTTGACATTTTATAAAAATCAACCAAAATAACTGCAGAAAATGTACACAGAAAAACTAAAATGGGATGTTTAAAAATGGGCATAATTTATATGCGATAGTGACAGTTTGAAAAAAAAGATAATTAAAAAGAATTTATTATTTAAAAGTTGCTCTTTGCCTTCACTTATAGTGGGATATGACATAGATGCTGAAGACATTGTCGAAGAAACTGATCAAATGTTTATAGAGTAATTTTGAAAGAAAATGATTATTGAATTGACAAAGTATGATAATATCTTTATAAGTTATACAAACAATAAATTTATTCCCAATTAACTTCTGATTTGAAGTAAAGAAAAATTCAATTAAGGAACAAACTTCATACAAATATTTAAGCATTAATTTCAACAAATATCATTGTTTATTTTTCAAAGAAATAGGCTTGACTTTTTTTTGTTTGGGGTCAATGAATCCACCTGTATTGATAATGTCAATTTGCCAATCTTCAAGTTTAGGATTAAAAATTGAAGGACCTTTGATTGGCGAACCAGTCTTTAAAGGAGCCAATTTCAATTTCGATTGACTTGTCGATGCAGATATATTTGAGGAACTTTGCTTGAGAGGGGGAGCAATTTGATTTCTCGGTCCCAAAAATTTGATGGAAGGTATATATTGAGCGAAGTTCATTATTATCTTGTTAGTGAAGGCTATCATCATAATTTTAGTAGCAATCAAATTATCATTATCTGATGCATTAATAATTAAAGCATTAGGCTCTTTTTAATTTATGTTATTATTCTTGAATCACGACGAAGATATTAACTTTAAATTGTATAGAAGAGAGGTGCAGAATCAATTTGGTCTCTCCAGAAACGATAAATATTTTTTGCTAATTAATTCAAATTCAAAATTCAAAACATTAACATTGATCTATAAACTATAAAGTTCATCAACTCAAATTATAGAAATTATATTATTTGGCACCAATTAAATACAAAATGGAACGAGCAACGAGAGAATCGAGAAAAATTGCCTCTTTAAGAGTTTTGCAAGTGCTGTGCTACTTTATGGGGGCGGCTGCCTTTCTATTAGCTTCAGTCATTGCCTCTCCTCTTATCTTCAAGCCTTTTGATGCAACCGAATTTTGTTCAAGGATATACGGATCAGGATCGGTCTTTTTCATCTTCTCTTACATATTATAGTTTTTCATTAGCCCTTCACTCCAGTGCAAAGGTTCTGCATTAATGGTATTTAATAAATTCCTCATCGCCATCGGGTTTGCAATATTTATCTTTGGTTCTTCCTACCATTCTGAAGAAGCTGGCCCTTCTCATTTTGGAGAAAAGATATATGCTGGAGGAAGCAGTTTCCTTTCAATAGCCTACTGCTTGGAGTTGGTCAGACTTTTGAACAAGGACTCAAACTGGTGGTGGTAAAATTTAAAGGATAATGCAAATGAATTTCTGGCTAACTTCTTCGCTGCTTTTGCATCAGTCATGTACGCAATCGGCTCTTGTCTGTTTCTTGAATTGAAATTTTAACTTAGAAGTTTATCACTGATCACAACCACATGCTATATTGTTGGCGGAGCATCGTTTGTGCTGTCAGCTTTATTCATTATAAAGGAATATTTTTGGGACTCTTCCATGCTTGAATCCATTGAGCATGAGCACTAGATCTCAAGCCATGAAATTCGATAAATGATATGATATTAATGTGTGATGTCAATCAATCCTTAAATCCGTATTAATAGATAATTATAACTTAGATTGAGGTATTGATTTCTACTAAATCATAGAACAAATGTGAATATTTTATTTGCAGTTTTGCTGAATAAAATTTATTTAGTTAATAAATTCAAAAAAAATATGCTAAAATTATTAATTTAAGAGATAGCAAGTTTTTACAGAATTTAGTGATTTGCATTATACTTAATTTTTACAGATATTATTTGATTGTATTTTGTTCTGGTATTTTTCACTTTATATTTCTTTCAATAAAGTGATAAAATATTAAAAGTCCATTATACAAATAATAAATAAATAAAGGGCTATATTTTATTGATATCTTTTACAATTGGATGAAAAATAGTTTTAAACAAATTATCAATTTTATAAATGGTTATTATCATAATATCAAAATTTATCAGTATTTCAGTTAAATTCCATCAAGGAAGACCCGCCCTCTTCTCTGAGAGCTTGCTCTCTCAAACTATTTTATCCCGGCCTTTCATCCATCTCTTTCCGGAAATATGATTATCGGTTAAAAACTGCAAATAAATTTTATCTTATTTTTCTTACTTTAGCAATGTGGGCTCTTTTTTATTATTAACCCCCATATCGGCAAAGAGCAAGTGCCATCTTTTCAGTCCTCATTATTGAATCCTATAACAATTGACCCTTTTGCTATAAGATTCGACGTCTCAGCCACTCTCGGGCCAAAAGCGGAGACAAATGAGAAAGAATAGGTGCAGACATGCCTTGCTGAGATCCCATTGGTGAAGGCGGTGGAATTGAGGCTTATGAATTTAAATTTTCCCTTTCAATTAATGAAGATTGATGGAGATCAATATTTTAATTTTATTAAATTTGTCGTGAAGTATTTGGTACCTCCTCATCTTAATTTTAATCTCCAGTATTAATGATAGTCAACTATGCTGAAACCAATTATTTTTTAACGGATATTCCGAAGTTAGTCCTTAGATTTGATTAAGATATTTATACTCCAATAAACTTATCAAAAACTGTCTCATCACAGATAGTATAATTATTGATGACTATCTGATCTTATTGCTTATAAAGAGATGTAAATATTGTTTTATCAATAAGTAAACCCTTTCCCTCAGAAGTGATACAAATTTACAGATTATCTCCTTTTACTTTTTATACGGCTTCATCTTAAATGGCTAGTTTAATCATGGTTTTTTATTCTACATTCACTGACATTGCCTTTAGACCTTCTTTCCATCCAAAAATAACAAGATCACTATCAATAAAGCTACAACATTTTGGTTAAAAATATATGTCTCCCTCTATTTTTTACCATAATCCTCCTGGTAAATCATCTTTATTTAATTACCACTTGACATCTTTTGAGGAAAAAACCCACATATCCTTTCCAACAACCAGAAGTTTATTATCGTCGATGGCTATGGCAATGGGTGAAGGATAAGCAGGTGGAGCCTCCATTGTAAATAATTTTTTCCATTGCCATGTAGTGATATTGAGAGAGTACAAGTCACTTACTGCTTTAGCAGGATTAATTTGGACCCCTCCAAAAAGCATCAAACATGATCCCATATATGCTGTGGCTGCATTCTCCCTCCGAGTCGGAAATTTACCTTTTGTTTCTTGTTTACGCCATGTGCTCTGTTTTAACTCAAAGATAAATACTTCTTCCGTTGTAGCTGCAGAGGAAGCCGGTGCTTTAAAATTAAATTTTTTCTTAGGCTACTCCGGTTTTTCTTGAAGAGGTGGTGCAGATGGATATAGTATAAGTGCTTGTAGAGATGGTACAAAAGTGAAAAAATACGGCTGCGTTATTGGAGGAGGATAAGGAAGCAGTCGATCAATTTTCAAATTCATAATTATCTGGAAAATAATTTATAACAAAACACTCAAATTTGATTGAAAAATATCATTTTGATCAATATTATGGAAGAATGAGACAAATTGCTTGAAAAAATCCATTTTGTAAAGTCAAGAATTTGATTAATTTATGGATGATTGAAAATAATTGGAAAACAGTTAACCTTTGCTTCATTATCGACAGTACTATTCCCTATTCATACTCATCCATTTATATATTATATAACTGTATGGATCGTGATATACCAGCCTTCAATCCAATCATTATCGGTCAAATGCAACAGAAAAACTTGTAAATGCATCAGCAAAGACTACATAACATCAGAGTACCGCTACTATTAAGCAGAGTTCGCAAAATTCAAGAAGTTATTTATCTTCATCTGCAAACGTTCGACAAAATCGTAAGGCTCTTCAAGTGTAATAATAAAAGAAGACGGAGATATAGAGGCATAACGTAATGCTTTTCAACAGAATGAAGAAAATCATGAGTCGGAACAATCCTTCAAACAAACCCATTCTTCCTCTAAACAAGCATAATCGCATGTCAGCTGAACTTACTCGCATCTAAGAACAGAATCGAAGTAGTCATTCTATGACTCAGCAATGTATCAACGTATCGAACAGCAAAAACCCACTATTAGTAATCGCAAGTTAGAAGAAGACAGGAGGAAAAATCTCAATATTTTAAAATTTTTAGGAAAATATTCCCCTCATCACGTTCAAAATAGCAATGCTATGAGCTTGAGAACCTCACAAGGGTCAAGCAGAGGAACACTCGGATATATCACTCAGCAGCATAGAAATAAAATATACTCAAATCAGCAAGGCTATTATTTAGCAGAAAAAACTGAGGCAAATATGCAGATAAAAAGCCAAACAGGGGAGGATGACTAATGTAAATAATAAAATAATTCAGTCGAAGATGAATTGGCCAACGCTTAAGATTTTAAAATTAATCTTCAGCAAATGATTTAATCCAAGAGAAAAGGTGGAAAGTCACAAATGCATCGATACGAACCCACTGAATAAAAATAAGAAACAAACGATGTCGTTGGCTTTAAAAAATCAGGAAAGGAAACACTAAATACCATTCCAAGCACAGCAAAAGACATCATCCTCTATAAAACAAATAAATCAATAAATGGTCAACCTTATGAAATAAAAATTATCCGCAAGCATGCAACTTATTAAATCGTTTGCAAGCCAATTGATGACAGATTAAAACCATTAGTGCTAGAGTATGACGAAATTGAAGGAAATTTGCTACTGGAGGAATATACTTATGATTATAAAACTATTATCGAACGATTGACTGTTAAAGAAGGAGTTATAAGTTTGGATGGTGATTATCTAGATCATCCCAATGAGGAATAACACTTAAATGCAGAGCTTAAATTAGAAACAGCTGCGAGAAATCACTTGAAGAAGATCGGGCTTCCCAAGTCTGTTGTTAAAATGTATGAAAATTCTTCACATATAACTGAACAAAACGAGTAGGAAAGTTATAGATGTATGAATGAGGATCATAACTATCGTCATAATTCTGTAAATTAATAAGAGGAGGATAGTCTGGGAGAGCCTGAGGAAATACTAAAGTAATCCCAAAGACAATAAATTTTATAAAACAAACCTTCATAAATAAAAGAATTATCATAAGAAGCAAAAAAAGATAAAACTACAACCAAATAGAGAGAACAATAAATTTAAATAACTTTCAACCCGAAATAACCTCATTCGCAAGAAGGCAAATACGAGGAAGCATTGGAAGAGGAGATACTCTGATTTTTGTATGGATGCTATCTGTTCTTACAAATTATCTCCATTAATAGTTGATAATAAATTAAGATAAATACTATATAATTTTATAATTTCAATCTATCAACAATGCGTAAGCTAAAATTTCATGAGCAAAAACTTCTAAAAAAGGTAAATTTCTATGACTGGAAAGTCTAATCTGATAAGCGCGAGTCAAAGGTGATGCACCGTTATCATCTCCAAAATAGATAGGACTACTCTCACTATAATCATATATGCGGTCTCATTACTGGACTTATCTGCAAAATCAAACAACTACCCTTTGACGATGCATTTAGAATCAAAGCTACTTAGCAACTACTGGAGAAGCTCTTTAATATGGGAGTCATTAATTCCAAAGAAAACATTTAAATTGCCTAAAAAATATCGGTATCAGCATTTTGCCGCAGAAGATTGTCAGTGCTGTTGTGTAGCCTAAAATTTGCAGAGACAATGAAATAATCTGTAACTTTTATAGAACAGGGACATGTTCGTATAGGAACTGAGGTCGTGACTGAACCTGCTTTTTTAGTGACCCGACAACTTGAAGATCATGTAGGATGGGTGGACACTTCCTCCATCAAGAAAAAGATTTTGGAGTATAACGATAAATTTGATGACTATGATATTCTCAATTGATCTTTTTATAATTAGATCAAATTTTAAAGAAGTCACTATCTTTTTTCTAAATCTTTAGTTTTGATAATGTGTGCACTTAAACTGGTGCAGTTAGTGATTACCAACTCCTTTATCTATTGCAAAGACTTTTAAAATTAAAATTAAAAAGATTTGAATATGAGTAATTTATTAATATTTAGAAGTAATCAATATAATTTTATAAAATACTAACTCTTCAATAAATGCTTGTTGAATAGAGTTTTTTAGTTTTATTAATGATTTGGTACTTATCTGCGTTATCAGCATTGAATTCACTAGTTTTGATTCAAAAATTAAGTATTTTTAAGAAATTAAGCAGTTTGCCTGATGTTTATATCTCAGAGATACAACTTGCTTTAAATTTGTGAATTTGTAAATTATAAGTTACGAAATTACGCAAAAGGCCCTAAATAACCATACTTCATACAATTAAACACTTATTTATTCTCTATATTAAATGAAATAATTTACTGGAAAAATTATTTTCGTATTGAAACAGTTTGAAAATAACCAAAAGTCAACTGAATTTATATCCGTATTATTGACTATATATAAAAAAAGATAAGTTTGACTTGGACGGGTGAAACTATGTCCAGTATTTGCGTTTTATAATATTTAATGATTGAAGCAAATAGTTTTAAGCAGTTAAAAGGAGGTCCTAATTGCTATTCTCCCAGATAACATGTAGAAACAGAAAACTCTACCAAGAAAAAGTTATTCTCAAGAAAACCAGCCTTGAACAATCCTTCCATTATATCGTAGAATAAAAGAAAAGTAGCAGTAGCCGTAGAGGGAATAAAAACTGCAAAATCAATTGTCTATTCTCCTTTAAAAGACAAAGCGTTAGTAGAAGCACCTTCCAATATGGTTGCTATCACGCGAAAATAACGACAAACAGAAAATTTCTATAAGGATAAAGAATTGGTAAATTAATTCGGAAGGAAGTATCAAAGGGAAATGTTATACAGTCCCAAATCGCAGAAAAATCTGTTATAATTAGAAATCAAGCCGAATACTTTCAGTAAAAAATAGTTAGATCAAGCAAATTTCGATCAGTAGTTTAAGAGAAAAACAGGACCGAGTAACGTCTATGATCGTGCTAAACAAGCTTTGGAAGTAGACTAAGGCTTAATAGACAACGCTTTCGAAAATGAGAGCATCTAATCATTTAAAAACAGTAAAACAGCTTCCAATACTTCAGAAAAAGCTGTTTCATATAAGCGCCTTTTAAGTCCGAATTATCCTACAGTTAGCAAAGATAAAATAGAAGATAAGATTTAAACCCGGGAGTGTTTTTATTGCAAAAATAACAAATTAATTGTAGATATTTTGACTGAAAAACAGCGAAAATTAGAGGATCAATACAGAGCTAAGGCTGCAGTCACTAAAGAATTTATGGATAAGTGTGAATTATTGAAAAAGGAAAATGGAATGCTAATAAGCAAGATGGAAAAAAATGTATAAATATTTTAAGCTAAAGAAGCCTATTTTTATAGGGAGAAAGATGAATTAATCGGAAAAATTTAACTGCTCAAAAAGGATGTCGTTAAATTAAATTAAAGGGTTAAGTATGAGTAAATACAGAACTCTATGTTACTTCGATACAAAGATGAGTATCAGTTACTCACTTAGTAATTTGATACTCTGCGGCATGACAACTAAATTATTAAGAGGCAATTAACTACCTATCAAAATCAAAATCAAAATCGATTTAATTTTAGTAAGGGAAAACAACCTGGTGTAGGACAGAAGCCAGAAAGCGACAAAAAATATCAATTTTACAATAAAATAATAGCCCCTAAAAATGAAATAAGAACATACTCTCGAGAAGATGATGATGTGTCTCTCACCTTTTCCTAGCAAAGTTTTTAGCAAGTTTGATCATTATTTAAACTTCTATTGCTTTCATATAACTATTTTGTTATCACAATATATTTAGCATCAATATCAAATAAAGCCACAGTTATCTAGTGTTCTATTTTGCAATATTCAGCCATGTCTTATTTATAGTTCCCAATAAATTTATGCAGTATTGATAATATTCTTTTAGTAAAATTAATCAACGATGAGCTATTACAGCAATCGAGGAAGTCGCTTGTAAAAAGTAAAGAAGAATATACCCGGAAAACCTTTGGCAAATCCCTGCAACTAAAACTGTTGGATAGGTTCAGAGATATCAGTTAAAGCATCTTCAATCAATCCTAAAAACTCAAATAGTATAAAAACAGAGTGGATAGACCAAAGAGAAGAGACTAAAATAGATATAAAGCAGCAAGAATAAACAAGAGCTACTATTAGATAAGAGCTCAATATCAGTCGATAACTAGCCATAGGTAAGAAATCGGCCGTTGAACTTATGACAGATATACTAAAAGGTGTAAATAATGGTCATCAAAGCCGAGACTATTATTCTCAGTAAGTAGAATAGATGTTGGGAGAACTTCTGACAAACAAATACAAATTGAATAATTTTATAAAAACGTTAGAAAATGATATGGTTGGTCTTGATTCATAAATCGTAAAAAACTATGAAGTATTAGTCATATTACTTCGTCATGTGGGTAATTCCAGTGCAGAAGTCAAACAAGGTCAGCAGGGTCTGGAGATTAAATTTAACAGTGGTATTATTCGACATCAAGCAGCTGAAATTGAACGCTTAAGACAATAAAAATAATAGCATGAAAGAGAAATAAAATATATAACTGCTGAGTATGAATCAATAATTTCAAACCTCAACGATGTAATTTAAAAATTGATTAGTAAGGGTTAAAGTCATCATCGGCTAAAATACTGACTAGTTTACGTTATAAAAGATTCTTTATTTGTTTTATTTTTGTCAATTGCTTCAATAATCCGAAGTAGTTTTATATTTTAGTAGAAAAAATTCTAAATGCAATAGAGTTTAATAATATTTTTTAAACTATGTTAACTTCACTATCTGCAGAGGATTTTTGCTTTAGACAAGTTTGAGCACAGCACTTGTCAATATTCAATAAAATCTAGGATGGAAAAATTGATATACGATGATGTAATAAAGAATAACTAATTTATTAGTAATAATTATTGTTTTCCCTCCTGCCATGTAGCGATAAATAGTCACTTTAAATGATTTCAGCATGCTGAGCCTACTCGGGATCGGTAACTACGCCAAAGTCATACTCGTTAGGAAGAAGACCACTGGTCGCATATACGCAATGAAAATTGTAAAGAAGCGCAAGGAGCCAGAAGGATAGATAAAGGGTATCAAGAAAATGCATGCTTATATCGAAAAGGAAATATTAGTAATATTTTTAAGAGTTAGACTCAGTCCAGACATCCATTTATCATTCGATTGTATTCAACCTTTCAGCGGCAGCGCAAGCTCTATTATATTTTAGAGTATTGCCCAGGAGGATAACTTTTCGGAATGATTCGTCGGATGAAAAGACTGAGTGAAGAATCGTAAATTTTCAATAAATCAGGGCCAAATTTTATGCTTCACAGATTATACTTGCATTGGAGCATCTTCATGAAAAAGGCTATGTCTATCGCGAGTACTCTGCTTCCTATGAAGCCTCAAACCAGAAAACATCCTAATTGAAAAAAATGGTTACATTAAACTCATAGACTTTGGACTCAGCTGTAGAATCTAGGAAACAAGCAAAGCAGATTTGATTGCTGGAACGCCTGAGTACTTATCACCTGAGATTTTTCAAAAAGGATTCAACATAGGAACATATACAGATTGGTGGGCTTTTGGAAATTTACTTTTTGAAATGGTAGCTGGTTTTCCTCCTTTCTTCGTGCAGAATGAAAAATTTTAGGTCATTAAGAACAAAATATGCAATTAGGATCCACCCCTATATTTTATTAACAATCCAATATTTAAAGATTTGCTCTTTCGCCTTCTTCATAAGGATCCAAAACAAAGGCTAGGGACTAATGGAATGGCAGAAATAAAAAATCATAACTGGTTTTATGGAATGAATTGGGAAGCCCTTCTAGTGCAAGAACTTCCCGCTCCTTTTACGCCATAGATAAAGTCTGATTCGGACACTCATTGGTTTGAAATTTAACATAATTAGTTAACTCCTCCATAGGAAGATAGTGACCGCAATTCTATTGAAAAGTACCAATAGTTTAGTTGTTCTTGGAAAAGCAGTCTCAAAGATTGTGAATTAAGCCCCCATCAAAATGCTTCACCCACCTAAATCACGATTAATATAAAATAAATGAATATATGATTTTTTTGTGGTGCTGATTTGATGAATTATAGAATACACTTTTCTTTTCAATCTCTCATCGAGATTTATTGTTTTTATTTATTTTGATTGTTTATAGTATTTATGCGGAGGGATTTTTGTGAGTTTTAAATTTTGAATTGGTATTTTTTTCAATTTTTTAAAAATATTATACCAATGCAATATTGGCCTGATCAATATAATTGATTTGGTCAGGATTAGTTTGTTTATTTTAAACCTACGATAAACGATAACAATTACATCAAACCATTTCAATATTTCTGGATTTTAAACATATATCTCTCAGGCAAGATGTTTTTTTATTATCCTGCTTCTGGAAAGAGCTCCCAAGCTAACGGTCTTGTGTTGCACTGGAAATAAATTCATTATGGCCTATAATTTGCAATTTTATTAATCTAAAAGAGAGCTTTCCATGAAAAATTAGGATTAAATATAAGACAATCATCTCAACTCTCCACACAATAATGGAGAAGAGAGCTACTCTTAAATTCCTGACTCTGGAAAAGAAAAAAATATATCCTTAACATTATCTGAAGATTTAGCTAATCTCTACAAAGCGAAGGAACGGTTTAAACAATTTGTGTAGTCAATAGGGGATATGAAAAAGACCAGTATTCGCTCAGATATTCTCGAGTATTTGGACGGGAATATAAAACCTGATAAAACAACTGAAACATATTATCACCCAGAAGCCCTAGTAAAAAAAATTTAAGTTCGAATTGAGAAGTACCTGATTTTTTACTTTAGAATGATGAAGACCAAAAAGATAAAACGCAATTGGGGTTAATAAGATTTAAAAATATTGGTGTGGGTTATTTCAAAATACTGCTAACTCAAGGGCTACTAAGATTTGACAAAAGACATTGTACTTTTTTATGAATTCAGACTGATGAAGATTGGAATATGATTGCCTCAGTAATTCCAGGGGCGACTGGTCAATCTTGTATGTTTAAATGGCTAAGTATTAAAAAGGTCACCCTCGCAACTCACAACTGGACGAATGAAGAATCAAATTTACTAACAAATATTGTAAAATAAAAACTAGACATGGAAGAATAAGAGGCTGAAATTAAGGATTGGAAAGAGATTTCACAGGAGCTCTACAGACTGAATCCTAGCCCAGTTAAAGTTTATCGCAATGCTAAACAATGTAGGGAGCACTGGACATGTTATTTAAGTCCACAATTAAAAAAGGGACCTTGGCAAGTACATTAGGATATGAAATTACTTAAGTTTATTAAAGACAATAAAGGACTAAAAAAATGGTCCTAAATTGCAAAGAAATTCTAGGGACGCACATAAAATGCTTTGAAAAATCGTTATACACTTTTGATGGATAAGATTAAGAAGCGACCAAAGAATAAAGGAAAATCATAGCTAGATTTGATCACTCAACATCTATAAAAATATTATGTTGATCAATTAACATCTAACATGAAAGCATAAGTGAACCATAAGTCTGAATAATTTTCGCTTTAGAAGTGTAATGATATGATATTGCCTACAAGTAAATCCTTAACTAAAAAATAGGAATACACTAGCTTCGACACTAATGAATCTGTTGTTGCTCCCCTTCGAGTGTAACATGTCAATATATCTGATTTTGAGCTCATAAATCTACATTTTTTTAAAAACATGCAGCCTGGAGTTATGTCTGATGGAACATTCAAAAAGATTTTTAGCAGCTGTAAAAGTTCAATAAAAGATGGAGAGATCATAGGTAAAATGGGAGCTTTTGAGCCATATTAGAGTTAAAAACTCAAAGAATGAATTTAACTGCCTTATATATGCTAATCTATTTCTATTTAAACACTAATTTTATTTGAGGCTACCATTAAATTATATAAAAAATGTAAAGATTAAATTCAAGTGTCTTAAGTATAAGCATCAACTCATTTTTTAACGTGCACTAAGAATTTATACAGAATTATCTTATGCTTATAAAATATAAAAATGAACTACAACTCTGAAAATGAGTCTTCATTACTTCATTTTTTAGATATTTAGGTTTAATTTTATCTTTCTTCTTTTTTCTCTTCCATTCATATTTAATCGGTAAGCTTATTTGTACCAAGCTCTGGATAAGAACCAATATTTAAATTAAATTTATAATCCTCTTAAAAAAATGCTTAGACATGTTAATCACTTAGCATTTCGCAGCCTTCTTTTCCCCAGATTACACTTTAAATTTACTCTGCAGATGATGAAAAACATTCTCGCTAAAGATTTGTACTCCATCGATCTTATTAATAAGCAGGTTAATAGGCGCATACTCGGAATGAACTATACACCGGGAGTAGGTGCCGTTTGCGAAGCCATATAATTAGATGAATCAGTGTCAGACACTATGACTCTGAGACCAAGATCCGTAGTCTTACTTACTGATGGAAGTTTTTTGGATTCTTCGGCTGCAGGAATTGCTCCAACCATGGACTGGCTCATTGCTCAAATAAAATATTACTCTGGACTGGATGCATTCCCTTTTGTTGTGGATAAGGGAATTGATCTTAACTAAGCCTTAAAAGATTTTACAACAACTTATGCAACAGTTTTGTATCTAGACAACAGATAAATCACAGAAGTTCCTGAGGATTTGTTACTTGTGAAGCATCAAGACATAGTTAGATTAGCCAAAACAGAGTTAACAGATGCTGAAAAATCATCCAATATTCTTGCTTATCTTATCAACAAAAAAACAAAAGGACTTGCTACTGCCCAAGATTTGTAATAAGGTCTCAATTATTAAGGGCATAATTTTAAAACATTTTAATCTTATCCAAATTAAATAAAAGATGGGCGTGATGTTTATACTCATGCCTTACAACTTCATGCATTTTATACAGGTAATTAGAAATAAATTTAGGTAAAATACAAATTGAGCTTGGTTTTTATGATATACATAAAATCAAAAAATATTTTACTTAATAAAATTTGAGAAAACTTTCTCAAGAGCCTCATCCTTACTCCAAAACTTCTCATTTGTCTGTCATTGTAACTGATGGGACTGCGGTACTTGGTTATGGAAATATTGGGCCAAGGGCAGGACTCCCAGTTATGGAGGGAAAATCACTAATTTTTAAACTACTCGGAGATGTAGAAGTGGTGCCAATGTGCATTCGTCCTCGTCCAACACCACAGGCCGCTGTGTAATGGATTTCAAAACTATTAGGTAACTTTGATGCTATCAACCTTGAGGACTTTAAAGCTCCTGAATGTTTTGACATTGAAGTGGGACTTAACGATCTTAAAAAACTCCCAATCTTCCACGATGATCAGCATGGAACAGCAATTGTAACATTAGCAGGTCTTATCAATGCAGCAAAAGTAGTTGATAAACAATTACGTGAGTGTAAGATCGTTATAAACGGAGCAGGAGCTGCAGGAATCACAATTGCTAAGCTTTTGCTTTCATACGGAGTGAAAGATGTTCTCCTTTGTGATTCTGCTGGTGCTATTCATAGAGGGAGGCTCAATAATATGAATGAAGCAAAGAAAAAGATTGCAGAAGTGACTAATTTATAAAATAAAGTCGGAAATTTGCCAGACGTCCTTCCAGGAGCAGACATTTTCGTTGGTGTGTCTCAAGAAAAAGCTCTAAGAGGCCATTGGGTATCTAAGATGGCACAAAAAAGTATAGTATTTGCCTTGGCCAATCCGGTTCCTGAAATTTTGCCTTAAGATGCCAAAACATCTGGTGCATGGATTTATGGAAGTGGTAGAAGCGATTTTGAGAATCAAATCAACAACTCTTTGGTATTCCCTGGAATTTTTCGAGCAATTTCTCAACACCGTATCAAGATTATCACTTAATAGATGAAGATAAAAGCTGCATAAGCAATTGCCGCAAGTATTGAAGGGCAGCCCACTCGAAATTACATTATTCCTGATAGCTTGGACAAGGACGTTGCCATTAGGATTTCTAATGAATTAGGCAAAATTGCACGTAAAAATCGTAGCAAGCAAGTCGTTTGATAGATATTTGAATCATTCATCAGATAACAAAATATTGTAGTTTTTAGTCGTATTCTATTGTTTGCAATTTAATTTAAGAAATATTTGATAATATTAAAATGGCTCTTGAAATTTAGATATCTCTCGAGATCATGTGGTGATCTTCATATAAATTAATGTCTCGATTGAAATTAACACAAGATATTTCATAATCATATGGTATAATTATAACCATTAAATTATCAATGAAACTAATCCTGATAACATTTACATTTACTTTACTTTTATTTGTAACATCGATTGAGAATTATCAATCTCGGAGGATATACTACAATGAAGAGGACAATGTATGCGCGATTGGTGAATATGCTGATAGTATGTAATTGGTTATGACATTCAATGATAGGTAACAGATTAGGGACAATTTATCTGGAAACACTGGATGTAATCGTTGGGCAAGCAGACACATCAGACAAATGTCACCTCTAGGAATAACTTGTTATTCAAAAATATACTGGGAAGAAAAATATATTGATAAAGCCTGCTTCACTCAAGATACAAAATACCACCGTTTTTTCGATGAGGTTGTAAGCGTAACTCAAAATCTTACTGTACAAAACCCTATCTCTATCGGCCAAGTCAATTATAATTGTGTGATTGATGGAGACGGAACCACTCAGCATTTTGGTCCAACTCAAAGCTATACTCGGCCTAGGTTGGATGTATTTTGCTCAAGGTCGGAATTTTCATCAACAAATTGATCCCCAAAATAAATCTGAATCATTAAGAAAGACATATTGCAATCAATATATTTAGGATCTTCAGTTTAAAATTGTTTCATGTAGGCATTTAATAAAATTTTTTAAATTTGATCAGTTAAAAGAAAATGACACAATCACTATGGTTGCTAATGTTAAATTTGAACCAGTCTTTCATGAGTTAACGTATTTTTATCTTATTAGTGTGATTATATTAATTGTGATTATTATATGTGGGGAGCTCGATTCCTCAGGAGTGCACAATTCACAAAAGTTTCCATGTTCAGAGGATTTACTCCTTCGTTTACAGTGACTAAGCCGATGTTTAGGTATTTTTTCAATAATCAAGCGACTGCATACAAATGAATATTAGGTAGTGTGCACTTGTAAACAATATGGCCCTTCACAATATCAGGGAGATGTTGGAAAAATTATCTAAAAGTGAGGATGTTATAGAAGCCAGCTAGTTAGTGGAACTCAGTCTTCTTAATCAAAGTAAAATATTATCAAGCATCATTCTGTTAAAGGATGATTTTTAACCAGAATTAACTATCAATATAGGTAAAATATTATTGGGTCCTCTCCTTAGTGACAAGGCTATCGAATGATGATCTGTAAAACAAACCAAATATTGCAATAAAATATCCATTGATTGAATAAATAAATAAATACTTCAATAAACATAATCACTTAAATCTCTTCAGAAGATTAATGTTAACTGCAAAATTTTACATAAAATAGCAACAGTTAAATTGTATCAATACGATGGTGTTCGTTAATAGTTATACAATTCATAGGTGGACATTTTTTATCTTCCTAAGGATAAAGTTATTGTTAGTAATAACCGAAGATATAATTATATCAATTCATCATAAAATGTCTTCTAAATTTTAAAAAATTCAATCACCAAATTTTCCTTTTTTGTGTTTTATTTATTTAAAATCCATTTTATGGATAAAAAATATATTTATAAATAAGAATACAATGTCAGTTAGTGATAATAATCCTTCAGCCCTGCTATTGACCTTCGTAAATCAATAATTTTAATCTGAGCATCCATATTTCTATGATTTTGAACAACTCCAAAACAGCTGTTTTATCTATTCATTGCTGCAAAAAATACATGGTCGTTATTTCAGCAAATTAAATCATCTCACCTACGACTTCAGTAGCTACTTGTCCAAAATTGAAGCATATTTAATGGAGCTTTAAGGCAAAAGACTCAGCAGAAATTACAAAAAACGTGTGATGGCTGAAAAATCAGTGGAGGATATCATTAAGCTAGTGATGTATTTGCTGCTGCAAAGTAATAATAAAACTGATTATATCTCTCGGATTGTGGAGTTAAGTGTTGAGATTCAAACCTTCTTGATGCAGGAAATCAAATAAATTAGTAACTCTCTTTAAAACTTCGTTGAGATTAAGGATATTATGATTGCTATTGAAAAACTGTAAGAGTAAAATGAATAGCTAAAGGAGAAACTTAAAGCTTACTCTGAATTAAATGAAAGACTGAATGAAACTGCTATGGAAATTAAGCAGGAAAATATGCAAATTGACCAGGAAATAAAAAAATATGAAGGTTAAAAAAAACAAATTTTCGAGGAATTGCATATTCTTGATCTTAAAGAATATATCGAAATATACAAAAGCATGAAGCAGGAGAACCAGGAACTCAACTCTTGCATTCAGGAAATTTAAGAGAAAAAGAAATAGATCGAAATTTAAAATTAGACAATGCTCGAAAAAATTACATAGGATTGCCGTCTTATCAATAGTCTTAATGAGGAAATCAATAATGTCAGAGAAAACTATCATCACATAAAGGATTAAACTACGAGCTGCTCTTTCAGCCAGTCAAGAGACAAAAACTAAGAAAGTATATTACGGGAGAACAAGAATATCAACAATGTTAAAAGACAAAGGCATTCAATCGAAACCACTTGTTCTACTAGGCGTTAGTAAATCCTGAATCTTCTGAATGACGAGGATGACGAAAATAGCCAGGCTAGATTCTACAACCTATAAGTAATACAAAAACTTGAGCAGGCTTGCAAAGCTATTAATGAGTTAACAAACGAAGCAAATTAACTCCGTGATGTGAATACTAACCTGCTAAAGGAACATGCCTTCCTTGATCATAAAATGAATGACCTCAAAAAGGAACAGAGTAGATTTGCCAAAGATATTAAAAAAATATGCCTTTGATTGATAAATATTGCTATTTCAATTATTTATCGAATAGATTAGATTAAATCTGTTGTTTCTAATCATTTAATAGAGTTTGACACTATACTACGCTTATAGAACGAAGTTTGATTACAATCGATGTTGAAACTGGTCTCTGGTCGCTGGTCCAAGGTTACATAGTTACGGGTATTGTGACCCACATAATTCTGCCTCGGTCTTACAATTTTATTCTATGGGTCATCCAAAAATTCGTTCCAATGAGCCAACCATCCAACAACTCTAGGGATAGTAAATAGGACTGCAAACATATCTGTGGGGAAACCCATGGCTTTGTAGATGATTCCACTATAGAAATCCACATTGGGATATAGCTTGCGTTCGATAAAGTAGGGATCACTGAGAGCGATCCTTTCAAGTTCAATGGCAATTTCAATTAATTCTTCTTTGCCAGTGATTTCGAAAACTTCTTCGGCAATTTTTTTTACAATTTTGGCGCGAGGATCGTAATTTTTATATACTCGATGACCAAATCCATATAAGAGCCCTTTTTTATTTTTAACATCCTAGATAAACTGAGGAACGTTGGATTTTTTACCAATCGAATCAAGCATTCTCAAAACAGCCTCGTTGGCTCCTCCATGTTTAGGTCCATAGAGTGCGCCAGTTGCTCCTGCGACAGTAGTATAAATATCAACTCCTGAAGATGAAAGGTGTCGAATGGCAGCAGTTGAACAGTTCAACTCGTGTTCTGCATGAAGAATGAAGAGAATTTCAAGGGCTCTTACCAATTTAGGATGGGGCTTGTAGTTTCCCTCATTAAGCCTGTCAAGCATGTAGAGGAAATTCTCAACATATCCAGCACTCTCAGGAGGTTTGTTATATTATCGGCCTATTCTATGACGATAGGCGTTGGCGGCAATTGTTGGTACTCCACCCAAAAGCCTAAAAATCTGTTTATTTCTCACTTTTTTGTTTTTGTAAACACCTTCGCCAACCAAACTTGGGTTCTGTTCGGGATGAAGAGTAGAAAGAGCCGCTACTGTGCTGCAAAGCATTCCCATAGGATGGGCATCGTATCTGAATGAATTCATCATTGTGAGTAAGTCTTCATGCACAAATGTGTGTTCCATAACTTTTTTTGAGAATGAGTTTAGTTCTTTTTGAGTTGGTAGTTCACCCCAAAGGATAAGATATGCGACTTCCAAAAAAGTGCATTTTTCTGCGAGTACTTCAATGGGATATCCGCGGTATTCAAGAATTCCTCTATCTCCATCGATGTATGATATAGATGAAGTACAGGTAATAGTGTTCATATATCCGGGATCATATGCTCTGAGAACTTTTCCTTTATAGCTAAGCTTGGAAAGATCGCTTGACTTAATAAATCCCTTGTTGGCATTAAGTTCGTGAGTTTTACCTGTTCTAGAGTCACTGATAGTAATAGAGTTTTTTTCTACGATTTGCTCTGCAATCAGGGACAACCGATTCATTAGGATATATTGTATATTGATGTCATACTATAGTCAATTTAATTTTAATACTAAGACTTAAAAGGTGTTTATATTTTGTTAACAGTTTATAATCTTTTCCCATCAAAAGCCCATTCTTAAAGTAATTTGATGAAAACGATAATTTGAGAGTCCAAATTATTTTCTGTAAGGTTATTAATAAATAGAAAATAGATTAATACTCAGAACTTTGAACCATTACACTTATGAAAACAAAAAGAGAATCTTAATGCATGTCAGTTTCGATAGAAAGGGACAATAGGCAAAGGGAAAAAGGAAGATAGTAAAAAATATTCTTATGCTTGCACGAGGAAGAGCAATCCTGCATACAATCAATAAGTAAAATGTACGAGAACTACCTTAAATAACTAAAAAAAACGTAATTGTTGAGAGAAGAAAGGGGTGAAATGGAGAGAAATAAAATAAAGATATTTGGAACAGAATCATTTAGAGATAGCTGCACCAAAATAGAAATAGTTAAATTCAAGGAATTGCTTTCCAAAAAAGAAAACGAACTCATTAGTGTTAAAAAAGAAGTCATTGCCAATTCCGGGAAAATTAGACAAACAGTAAAGGATGTTGGAGAGTTAAAGGGACAGATAATTGCCAAAGAATGCTAATTCTAAAAGATAAAACAGCATAAAATAGAGCAAGACCAATATACTATGGACCAATAGAATGAAATTAAAAAAATAAACGCATTGATTAAAGCAGAATCGGTTCGAAAGGTTAGTCTCCTGAAGTAACTAAATGTTGAAAGGATCAAAACAATAAGCCAACCATCGCTTGCTGATCTGGTCAGCTAGATTGTCAAAATGTAGACGACTAATAAAGAGATGAATAAAATGTTAGACTAAATTAAAAAATGCTGATATATTTACTTCTAATTTTCAAAACATATTTGATAGGATTGATCAATATAGACTAATAATTATATTAGTTATTTAATTAAAATTAATAAAGATGGAATCAATCGAAACTGAAGCCATCCACAATTTGGCCAATATCGAAGACGACAGTTAATATAGCTTCGAAAGGTTCAAACCAAACTTTTTTCAGAAAAGATATAAATCCACCTGTCAGCAAAGAAGACCTCAGACAGTCAATCTCGAGGGTAAAAAATAACATAGTCTTGTTTTTGATGTCAATTGTAATAAAAGAGAAGAATTAAAGAAAGAGCTACGAATACTAGAATAGCTAAATCAAGAATAAATACCCACCTCCAATCATCGCAAAAAATGTATAACAACCCAATCGGTATTTTGCATGGCTCCCATCCTCATGTCCAGTCACCATAACGCTTTTCCTTCTCAGGCAGTAAGAAAGCAGAATCCTGAAAAGAGATTAGCCACTATGCAGATTCGAACAAAATAAAATGACGATAATCCTTTGTTACTAAAGATAGAAGATATGATTCGGTTAGATATAAAGAAAAAATTCGAATTAAGGCAACGAAGTAAAATGGATAAGATAAATCATTTTTTAAAGATGACTGCAAATTCAAGAAAAACGATAAATGTACCAATCATCATTCAAAAATTAGAGGAAAAGAAATTTCGACAAACTTTGACAAAAATTCTTTCTTGATTTTCACTTTTTTTAAATTTAAATATAGGGATATAACGATGCCAAGACAAATCTGATTAAAGATATTTCACCACGACCAAACCTTTTAGTATTTCCAATTATTGTTGAATGGGCTTAAGTAGCCCGATTCTGATAATCCTTTCTTTCACTCATATTACTCATATTGATCGATAAAACTTTAATTGTTATCTATGCACAACAGTAACTCAGTTGCTACTGTAAAACTGATTTCTATATATCTTAAATTTAAATATAATATAATCAAGAGATATTCTAAATGAGATTAATTCAAACAAAATTGATGACTAATTCCGTTTTTATTATGAGTATATAATTAATTATAATATAAATCGTTATTTTAAAAATATATAAAAAGAAGTCGTCAATTAACTTTTACAAAGCTCCTTTCTAGATTTTATGTTTTTAAAAATTAAAAATGAATGTTTAAACTTTTATGAAAAAAATTATGACGAATAAAGGAGATAAAAATAAAAATATGATCGCAATGCAACTATCACTATTTTTTTTCTTTTTTAGGCTTTGATTCCTTTTTAGGAGCATTAAAGTTTACTTTTGACACAAAAGTGTTGCCTTTTATATAAAATCTCCATGGTGTATCAATCCATTATTCAGCATAATCGATGTTGACTCGGCGTGAAGTTTCCATTTCAAAATCTTTAATTCCTACATCTACTATCCTAAACTCACCATCAAGTAGATCAATCCCATTCATTTTTTCTTTATCTATAGCTAAACTTTGACCAACTTTTGCAGGACCGTTGCACATATCCTCAATTTTGTTGCTTTTTATATTTCGAATACTTCTCATAATATCAGTTCCAACTATGGGTTGAACAGCTCGAATGAGAACTGCTTCTGGTTCGCCTTAAAGGCCAGCCACAACATTGAGGCAAACATTTGTAGGCATATAAATTGTGTAGATGTAGAGACTTCCACCATCAAGCCAAAAATATTTAGTTTTTTCTGTTTTTTTATCTATTTTAAATCATTATTACTGTTATATGCATGGCATGCCTTATCAAGTGGTGCTTTGTATGCTTCAGTCTCCACAATGACTGCTTTGATAATTCCTTGCTTAGTTTATCTGATAAACACTTTTCCAAGTAAACTTTTAGCAAGTGAAACCACATCCTGTCGAAAATACTTTCGATCTAATTTGTTCTCATACTTGATATCCTTTTCACTAAAATTACTTTTTTTGACTTGTAACCATTTTACAGTACCTTTATGCAATAATTTATCTTCTAATTGAGATTATTTCTCTAAGCTTTCAGGCCTTTCTCTTTTTAGTTCCATAATCAACTAATAATTATTGTTATAATTTGGACCAAATCTATTAGCGGCCAAAATATCACTCAATTATATATATATCATTTCAATATTTTTTAGCGTAACAGTTTATAACTTTTTCACTTTTGTTGACTGCTAGAACATGCTTTTGATGCTCAAATATTATCGGCGGGATTTATTAGTTTGCTTGAATTCTTTTTCTCTAAGGGTTTTGATTATCAGTATGTTGGTAATCACAATAATTTGAATGTTGATTTGGTGATATCATTTGTTTTGGAGAATTTAAGTTGGGAGATCCTAGTTTTATTTTTGATGAAGTTGGCAGTTCAGCTATTACAAGATTATTTTTTGAATTGTTGGCATTAGTATAATAAGACGATCTTTGCTGAAAGATTTCGTTTGTTTTCCAAGGAGAATAAGGATCGTCAAGGCTTGATCTTCCGCAAGGAATAATACTATATTGTTTGTGACAATTTTCACTTGGCTCCATTGGAATTTTATGATTTTAGTATAAGCTTTCATCTCTTGTGGTGGATTTACTATTGTTCTATGGTTGAGTTAATTGTCTATGGAGGGGAATCATCTCTGATAATCTTTTATGTTTATCCTCCTCATTTTCGCAAACATAAGGTAATACTTGAGAAGATTTGGTTCCATTTAATAATATTTTTATGTCCTTGTCTTCCCGTTTTGTATTTTTGAAATTCTTTAGGAATGTTGGTTTTCTCTAATTATGAAGATTAATTTAATTATTTTTAAAGTACGTTTCCATTTATGCTTCTGATTATCCATTGGAAGATAGTTATCTCAGATTAGAAATGGATTTAACCCCTTCATCTTTGTTTGCTGGCATCCTCCATGGCATTTATACTTTCTTGTGAGAGTTTTTATTCATTGGCTTAAAAAAAACATCAATAACTTTATTTTACAAGTTATTTCTTATTATCTTTTTTGTATGGCATTCGCAATTCACTATTTAATTAAATTCAGGCCTCATTTTAGTGTGATTATTGCCATTACAATAGTTTTGCTGCTCATTTTCTTCCCGCTGATATTTTTTTTATTGACTGGGTCTTCGATTAAAGGCATTAGTCCGATCGAAGCTCTTAATATTCTGTGGAGTATAAACGGTAGAGGGAAACTCTTATTGCAAAGTTTTATTTCTAGAGTGTGTAATAATGCACTTAGGCTGGAGATTAATTGATTTGTTAGCTTACTTATTTATTAAAGAAGTCATTGAAATGGAATGATCTATCATTTTTAACTATTGTCGGTTATTTAATTGTAATTAATTACCTCCCGGGGTATTCTTAGATTTGAACCACTATTGATTAAACATTTTACCTAAATAATACCTTTCTTACGCTTGGAAACAGGAGAATAAGGTTCTGTGAGTTGATTATTGAAATCAGGGTTTTATTATAATTTCTACACATCCAGAGATTCATTTAAAGTCATTTCTTTGAATTAAAATTTATATTTTTAGTTTTTTTTTAATTACTGGTTTTATTTTTTCTAGTTAAATTGAGGAGTACTCACACGTTTTTCATTTTCAATATCATTGTCATTTACATAAATAGACTCAGATGGCCCTTTGTCGCACTTACTATGCAGCAGTAACTCAAATAACTTGGCATCATCTTTCGAAATTTTCATTTAATTACAAATTTTCGGAGACTAATCATTCACAGTAACAATCATTGATTCAACCATGTTCATTTTAACTTCTGATTTTATTTCATATCTTTTTTTATGGTTTTATCTTTCCCCTTCATTTTAAAAATACTCACCAATAATTATTTCCCCCTCAACAATGGCTATCAGTAACCCATCTTAGTATTGCAAAAACATATTGTCAGAGCTTTGGTATTCAAGATCAAAAAAATCCATCAAAGCTATTATGGATTTTCGAGGATCGACTAAAAATTTATAATTTCCAGCTTTTGGTATTTTCAAATAAAATAAAATGACTCTTAAAAGGAGAGTAAAAAGTTCCACAAGAAAAGGATTGTTTTCTAACAACCACTCCGCACATTTCAAGCAATATGCGTTGAAGTTTGAAGATAACTCTTACATGTACTAAAAAAAATTAGCGGCCAGTACTTTCATTTGTAGATTATTCAGCTAAAAAGGACAATTTCTTATATAGGAGAAATCAGTTTCTTTCGAATAAAGAGTACATTTAATAGTTTTTAGGAGAAACTGTTTGTTTTAATTTTTTTTTTCAGAATCTCCTTGATCTTTTTATGTGTATAGAGTGGTCAGTAAGTGATAAGTGAGCATTCTAAATATAGCGTTTTGATTTTGCAGACCTGAAGTTCTTAAACTGTCTGTAAAACTGACCTTTTTGTGAATGGTAGTATGGATTTGAGGGCTGGCAAATGGAAAAAGTTTGCTTTGAAAATGGTGGATGTTTGTAAGTTCGTCAGAGGTCGGCAATTTGAGCATAAACTTAGATTATGACTTGATTTTGAGCAGCTAGATTTCCGTTTGTTCCATCTTTTCGAAAGAAAGAATATTCATGTTTGAGTAAATTTGTAAAATTATTGTCGATTAAATATAGATCATTCTCATCTCAAATCAATAATATCTTTTTTTCCAGAGGATTATCGTAATTCTATCCGCCTACAATAAAAATCATGTTTATCACTTTATAATTATTTCTATAACTTCTCAACTAATGCTACCCAAATTGCAGCAGAGCTCGCTGGCTAGTTCACTTAGACGCGATAATCTTGCTTCTCAAATTCAATGTATTTATTTGACTATCAAGGCGAGGATCAGCTCAAGGGGATGATCAGCAAACAAAGCAATTAAATGTACAAACCTTGGAAAAATCAATATGCACCAAAAAATCCTCATAGTCCCTTTGGAGATTTTCCAAAAGAGTATTTGCCCAAAGATAGAATCAAGGAACAAACCCACGAGCCCGTTCACTAGCTCACTCTTTCGGGATCTTTATCTAAACATACGCAAAAACACGGAAGTGGAGGCAGAACCTCCAGTACTCTCGAAAAGAAGCAGGATTTTTTAAAGCCAGTACCAAAATCAGGAGCCTTTTAAAAACGATAAGTGTCCATATCATAGTTTCGCCGGTATTATGATAGAGGAGATCTTCCCATCAAAGTGGACCATCAGAGTTCTCTTCCAAAATTAGTCTGGAAAGTTTCAGTCGAAAGTTTAGACTATCATCATTATCTCCCCATATTTTTTGATGGAGTAAGATAAAAATTTGATCCTTATCGTGCCTTCGCTATTTTGGGAACCAATGACCTTCTCGAGAAAGGAGGAAACAAAATATTACCAGTGATTCCTCAACTCATCATCCCAATCAAGAGTAATTTTAAAGTAATTTAGCTGCTCTAAATACCCGCGATCCTGATATTATCGCAACTATGCTGAAAGTAATCCAAAAACTAGTTCTTTCAGGTGAAATGATTGGATAGGCTTTAGTACCTTACTACAGACAAATCCTTCCTATCTTTAACATTTTTCGTAATAATAACACAAGTCTCGGAGATAAAATCGAATATAGTCAAAGAAAGAGATTAAATTTAGGAGATCTAATCGGATAAACACTGTAGCTTTTAGAGCAAACAGGTGGAGAGGATGCATTTATCAATATCAAATATATGATCCCTACTTATGAAAGTTGTGTCCTTAATTGAGATTAAATGATTGTCTATGACCTTTAATATCAAAGCCTTAGTCAATGTACTATTATAAGTATGAATCATTTCGAGTCTTTTAAGAAAATATGGGGGTTGCGAGTCTGGATTATTGTCTGTTTTAATATTTCAAATTGATTAAGAATCTTGTTCTATCTTTTTAAAGAAGAAAACAGTAATTTTAATATCTTGAACCTTTTTACCTTCAAATCAATAAATTTTAGAAAACTATTTTTTTTATTTTTTTTTCTGAATAAATAGTTTTTCAATGACTAAAAGACTACGACAGGTTAAAACTTTTTAGGGCAGTCAGAAATATTTGAATATATTATTTTTATATTTAATTTCATCCATAAAATGGGCAGAAGACCAGCTCGCTGCTACAGAGTTTGTAGAGGAAAACCATATCCCAAATCCAGGTACAATCGAGGTGTGCCCGATCCCAAGATCAGGATTTATGACATTGGACGCAAAAAAGCTCCAGTGGAGGACTTCCCTTTCAGTGTTCATATAGTTTCAGATGAGGTCGAACAGATTTCCTCCGAAGCTTTGGAGGCTTCCCGTATCGCCTGCAACAAATACCTGACCAAGCATGTTGGTAAGGATAACTTCCACCTTCGCTGCCGAATCCACCCATGGCACGTTCTCAGAATTAATAAGATGTTATCATGCGCTGGCGCTGATAGACTGCAGGCTGGAATGAGAGGAGCTTTTGGAAAATCATATGGTAAGGCTGCCAGAGTTAAAATCGGATCAATCTTATACTCAGTAAGAATAAAAGAGGCTGACATTAAGAAGGCCCTTTAGGCCTTCAGAAGAGCTAAAAACAAATTCCCAGGAAGCCAAAAGTTGATGGTGTCGAACAAATGGGGATTCACCAAATTGACCAGATTGGAATACATCAAGAGAAACACAGAAGGCACAATTAAAAGTGATGGTTCTGATGTGAAGGTTGTGCGCACCAAAGGCCCTCTTGTTGCTTCCCCCCTCTTTGCTTAAGCTAAACCAGAGAAGAAAAAATGATTAGCATTATTTAAATCAAACAACTAATGCAACATTGGCTTCATACAAATTTACTTGTATATTAAAATTTTGATCAACACTCATACTAAAATTTAATTACACTTAATCACACGAAAATAATAGACAATTCATCGAAAATCACTAAACCTTTTTGTTTAGCTTGAGATAAATTTCATCATAATTATGAAAAAGGGGAAACCACATTGTAAAGCATCAATATAATTGTTAACAATTATTATCCTTTCTAGCCCAGAGAAAATTAAAAACTTTATTTATTTATAAGTTTAAATCAAATTCCAAATTTAGAAAATGAGCATTAGTCTCAACAGAAAAGCCAGCAAAGGCACTTTCAGAACCACAGAAGATTTTTCAGCCAATCTTGACCAGAAAAATAATGTCATCGCATCGTTGCAGGGTGAAGTAGAAAATTTACGCCCGAATCAATAAAAATACTTTAAAGTTAAGGAGGAAATTAACAGGGCCAAGGCTAAATATGAAGACACTCGGCGTGACCATGTAAATGTAATAATATTCAGGAAACCTCACTGACAAATAACTCATAAAGATTAGAATTATCCTCTCGCAGTGTATATGAGCTCAGAGTACAGTCAGAGCGTCTGCAAGACGAATTTAGAATAAAGGCATAGGAATTAAAATAGGCAAAGTTCACTACTCAACAACTTGTAAACTATTAAAACCAAAAAGCCGATGAGGTCACCTAATTTACAATTAAGTTGCAGGAGCATAAAAACGTATCTGAGGTGCTTAAGGTGGAGGAATAGCGTACTAGATTTCAAATCGCTCAAACTCGAGAGGAGGCGGAGAAAGGAAAGCGTTAAAATGCAATGATTCGAACACAAACAGAAGGTCTCAAAGAAAAATGCTACAGAACTCAAAGCTATATGAGGAGTTTGCTGCGTGAAGAGGCTAACTTTAATGAAAATCTATCTCGTGTAGAAGATTAAAATAACAAATTAGATTCTAGTATATCGGAACTAGAAACTGTTATCTCAGTCAACAAAGGATAAATCTCTAATAAAGAAAAAGATTATCAGGAGTTAGAGTTTCGTATTGCATCAAAGGAATTATAAAAGAAGAAAATTGAAAATGAAATTCGCGAAAAGGTGAAACAGCTGTCTGCGGAGAAGGAAAAGATGAGAAGCCTCAATGAACAGTTGGAACAAAAGAGTATTTAGGCAGGGAGAATGGAAGCACAGGTGGAAGAAGCTAGCACATAAATTAACTTTATTATTGGTAAGAATAACGAGATTGTTGAAGTCAATCAACAGCTTAGCTAGGATATGAAGGTTTGCCAACGCCATCTTGAAAATGTTAGTAGGGTCAATAAATCTCTTGAATCATAGATACAGGATTTGAAAAATACCACTATTAAAACAATTTCTAAGTTACAGGGGTCTTTGAATAACTCCAACAATACAATGAATAATAGTGGTGGCAAGTTTGCAGTTACTTAGCGAGTGACTACATTCGACAGTGGAGACTTTGATCGGCGAAAGAGTAGATGATCATATAACTTCCTTATATAATTGTTGCTCATTAGAATATAAAAATAAGGTTATCATCAGCAGTAAATGTGATTTTCCTTGAAAACTGTGGTATGAAAGTATGAAAGTATAAAAATTGATATTTTATCGAGCCTTATACAAGTGTTCAAATTTAGCCCTTTCTTCTTGGTAGTAATCACATCACTAATAATGCTGTAAAAATTGAAACCAATTTATCTTTTCTTATGGTTGGTTTCGATTTGATGTGATAATTAGAATATAACAATTTGTATTTTAGTCATCATTTTTAACTATAACGATGCACGAGGTCATAGAAATATACGAGGCAAATCCCAACGTACGGGGAATTAACTTAGAGATGAAGTACGTTATTAACAACACAGGAACATCAAGGATATCACTCCGATGGTGGTATTGCTATCCAAGTTTAAATGCCTGCAGGAGATATCTCTACATGGGAACAAAATTAGTTACTTACCGCTCCTAGATAGCTTGAAACAGCTGCGTTCACTAGACATATCCAATAATCCGATCAAAGTAATTAACTGTCAACATTAGATTGATGGTCTTCTCTTGGATAAATTATATCAAATTTCTAAACTTGAATAACTCAGCATTACTGCTACGAAGGATGAGTGCAACGCCATTATATAAACTTTACCCAATTTGCGTATTCTAAATCACGAACCTATTGCCCGTCAGACTGTTGCCCGTCAATCATTAAAAGAAGAGTTAGAGGGGATGTACAATAAATTAGAGGAGGAGATGAAAAAAATAAAAGAAACCTATAACAAACTTGCATCAACTCTATAAGATGTGAGCAAAGAGAGCAATATTAGTAAAGATGAGTAATTTAATTTTCTCTACAAGGATGTTCAGGAAGAAATGAGTTATTTCTACTCAGGGCTACAAGATCGATTGTCGAGAGAGGGAGTATTTGCTTACTGCAAGAACAAACTCACCACGGTTATGGATAACTTGCTACTGCGAGCATTAGACGAGGTCGGCAATGACTCAGTAGTCAAGATATACGAATAAGTAACAAAGATGAAGAATTAAAACTTTGACTTGCTTCTAAAGATTATCTTCAATACTTCTTATGAGAAGTACATTAATGAAAAGGTTGAATAGCCTACTAATCGCATTCGCAAAGAGGCTTTATATCAAAATTAGATTTTTCGTCTTAAGAAATAGACCTTAGAACAAAAGAAGTAGCACAAACAAATACAGGAACTGATACAAAAGTAAAATAATTTAATCTAAAAGATACAAACTCCTCATAAACTTCCGATTAACCCACACTCCTTTTCTAAATCTCCATCAGCTACAAATCTATCCAAAAAAAGTCCCAATAGTAAATCTTTAACTAAAATTCAAACTGCTAAGGGGTTACTCAATCGGAGCCCAAGCATCCAAAAAACAACACCATTGAAAAGATAAGCAAGCAGAAGCGGTTCAACTGCTCGTTTACCGACACCTGGTAGCAGAATATGCTCTCTGCAACAGTTGTAGGAGCTAATCCATTAAATAATGATCTAGAAGAGTAAGTATAACGAACGAAATCTACAAAAAGGAGAGGCTTATGAGACAGCTGAAGAATTTATTTTTACATTCTTTTCTCGCAGATATGGACTGAAGGATATGGCTTTGGATTGGTCACTCTCAGTCATTAAAGCTATCGAAGTGTATTGCAAACAATCAATTTAAGTCGAAGTATTTGGTAAGATCCTCAAGGGCCAGCTTTACTAAGAGTACTACGACGAATGTGTTTTGTTTGGGAAGCAAATTCAGCGATCATGCCAAGAATCACGACAGGAAAAGAGTGTTGGAGAAAATCAATTTAAGCGTATTTTTTATTACTACTTTTCTTATGAGAATCAATAGACCTTAGAGAAGATATTAGCAAGTTTTCACTTTCCCATAGATGTGAAGAAGATGACCTATTTTCTTCAGAGCTACAAATTGGCTTTCTAAGAAAAGCACCTCAAAAAATTTATCGAGGCTTTCGCAAGATTTGATGCTGATGAAGACAGTGCATTGACAGCTTAGGAATGTAAAGAGTTATTCACAAAGTTAATAAATGAGAACGAATAGCTTTCTGAGAACTAAAAAATATAGCATAAAGATTTATTGAAGAGTCAGCTGTCTGGACGACGTAAGAACAAGTTCATCTTTTCGGAGGTGTTTCAGTTTGTTCATAAGATCATATGAATCTATTGAGTGTTTTTGGCACTAATCAATGCATATTTATGATTGCATTAAATTGACATTACATATAAATATTTAAATGCTGATCAAGAACATTGAAGTAGTGGATAACTGGCGTGAGGCCAAACAGAAGATATATTCAATCATTCGTCAGCTCAATGCTTCCTTTGAACCCTTCGCTCCTATCTATCTCTTTATTGTTAATATTGCAACCCTCTTCCCAAATTGCTCTGTCCTATTCAAAGACTCTGATCCCTTCCCTTCGACTATATCGCAAAGTACAATATTTTTAACTTAGTTTTTCGTATCTTTCTGTTGACTAACTTGACAGCCACTTTTGGCATTAATTAACAGATCATCGCTGCCATTGTAATTGTTTTTGCTTTGATGATAGTAGTCTTAACGGTGGTGCATCTGGTATTTACACAAGTATTTACATTTTGCACCAAGCTTCTATCTCTTTTGTTAAAGCTTGGACAGTTCCTTTTGGTGCCTTTGGTGGATTACGGCGCTCACTGCTATTCTCAAATTTCCAACTCAACTTCCTCAATTCCTATAATGGTGCTATCAGGGATAGTATTAGTACTGTTATCTATGTCAGTAAAGGTTCTGGCGGTCTATCTAAAGTTCAATATTAGAGTCATGCGTAAAAAAAATCTATTTTGGAATTTAGACAACGACTTACATCTCTATGGAATGATTTATCTAATCTTTAAGGCTGTCTTTCTCTCCTTAAATGGAGTTACAATATCTATTTGTTTTCTAAGTTTAGTGGCATGGTATTTCCACCAAAAAATGCCCGGAAGCAGCATTAACCACTCTTCTAGAGTTATTGAATATAGTCCATACAATTACATAGCTGCTGCAGACCTCGGAGTAATGCTTTCTCTAATCTCCTAAAATCAATTCTTTGGGCTTAATATATGGGTTTTCGCCGTAGGTTCAGTGGTAATATATTGCATTGTGGAATTATACTTATCGAGTAAAGGAAAGCTGTATATTCCAATTTGCAGCTCAGCTCCAGAATAGTTCTATAATTTTTACTACTAATTTCGAGAAGAGTTTAAAAGTGAAGATATAAGCTCGGTGATGTCAAAGAAGAACTATAGCAGTGTGCACCAGTTGCATCGAATTCATTGCCCAAAAGACAAGTGCTAACTCCCTCCACCAAATGCTGTAGAAGATGAAGAAGCTATCTAGGCTGCAATTACATCATTGATTACCAGACATAAACAAGAAAATTTAAATAACAGACTCATTTTCGAGCTATGGAATCTATAACTTGGAAGAAAATGTGAAGTGGAACACCTAGTCTAAAAACCGTTAACCATGAAGCAGGACTTTATACTTCATTGCATTGAGAATTTGACTCGAGATAGTGAGGTGACAATTAGAACCAGCGAATCTAACAAAGGTGCAGTTTCCAAAGTGTTCTATGATCTTATCTTTGAGATATCTTCTGATTACTCGTTGTTTTATGAGTAATTGGCCAGGACACATCCTAAGGTCGATGCAGTAGTGCGGCTGGGTATAGGAATTCGTAAGAAGGTAGGTAAGCTAAAAGCTGCTTACTCAGAGCTATTGCGTTCAAGGCTTATCAATTTCAAAATGATTTAACTCTACCTGTAGTTCTTCACAAGTTTTGTCAAAGAGGATGTACTGGACAGAGACAGTGTGGCAAGATTGATGAAAGTACAGCAGCATATGCACTTCTAAGATATCGCTGAGAATTTTTTACCTACCTTTACTGTATATCCTGATACTGGCAATATATAGAATGCCAATAGTGAAGCCCAAAAGTTTTTAAAAAGCACTCGATTCGAACTCAAGTATCGAAATGTAACTGACATTTTGCTGCCATCTGTTAATGTAGAAGAGTTAAAGATCTTGCTGGGAAAGGAAGCAGATTAATATGACGATGAACCAGTCTACTCATTCTTTAAAAAATCAGATAAGGAGTATGGGTGCGGTACTTTAAAATTGAGTGAGCGATACGTTAAGCAAAAGAAACTATTAGTATTGCAGATTTCAAGATAACCCTTCTCTGATCTAAAGTGCATGATGTTGGTGAACGAACAATTCGAGATGTAGCTCATATCAAGGGAGCATGCTAAGATTAAGGCTGCTCAATATCGCAATAATCCACTCACTTTAGCTTGGAGGGACTTGTTCATTAAGTATATCAAGTAGAGCAAAGACAAACTGCTCAAAACCAAAATGGCCAAGATAAGCACTGACTACAAAGGATGTATACTCATCGTCAAGAAATTGGGCAGCCTTAAGGAGAATACTCACATCTTTTTAGCTCAGCTCATCATTGCAAATGAAAGTGCAAAAGACCGCAAGGAATCTATTCTTCAAAATAGACGCAGCTTTCAGAATGCAAGACTACATAGCCACTTTTAATTCCAATACAACGAGGATCAACATTAGGGAAAAGCCAGCATATATGGCTACAAGCAGGACATCCGCCCAAAAAAGACCAATGCCCAAACTCGTACAATAGATCGATTTGAAAACAATCAACAAACTGCACAGGCTAGCGGAATTGATTCTGGAATGATCTTGGGAAAGGACATAAAAACTTATCGTCTGTATGATGGATAACTTTACAATGTGGATTTATAGGACCGCTAGGCTTACAACTAGATTTTCGCTGAACATTTTAGCGAATCGAAGAAGAAGGAAGTGAGTGAGCAAAGCTCATTAGAGTGTTACATATTCCTTGGGGTAATTCTACTAGGAGTAGCGTTGATGGCCTTTTCTATCGCATTGATCATCCAGTTTCAGAGCAGCTCCCAGTTGGTCCAAACAGATTATATTCAGCGCCAAAATATCCAAAGTTTTAACATCGATTTCCAGCGACTCCTAACCCTCCTCAGAGACTAAGCATCAGGATTGATTACTAATTTTCCACAAATTGTTGTCAATACCGAGATCCAGTAGTCATATGGTCGCATTCAGTAATTAAAAAATTCTACTCTTTTCGACAACACTGAATATAGCATAAATTTTCAAAACCTGACAATGACTGGGACACTATCGGAGCTAGTAGATGTGATTTTGGCACATGTCACCGAAATCATTGACAGTGGTGACCTAAGTATCGTCTAGGATATTCATCAAACCTGTATTGGACAACTTAACGACATGATTGAATCAGCTCAGGATAATGTGGTCAGTAACATCAACACCTAAATTTCAGGACTGACTATGCTGAAGGATGCGCTCTTATACTCATCTATAGGATTGGTGTTGCTGATTTACTTCCTGATGATACTCTACTGCGTGAAGTCCAACTTCAAGGCCAAAGACAAATTATCTGACTTGATGTATATTTCCGATTCCGAAGCCAAGTTACTCCAATAGAATGCATAAAAAATGAAATATGCAGTCGAAATGGCAAGAAAAAACTTCGATGTTGACACTCAAAATCTGCTTAACAACTCCACAGATTTTAAGAAACGTAAAAATCCTAAGGAAGCAATTCTCAGTCGATAAATTGTATACACAATTGGGGTAATCACAGTGGTGGGCTTCCTTATTCATATTGTCTGCCTTTTTGTTTTCTCTTTTGTCTTCGCTAGTCAGATTTCTAACTTCTAAACCATCATCGATCAAGGTGAATACGTTACTTCAGTATTTCCAGCAAGCTGCCAGTTGGCTAATGAGATTGATCATTTAGGTCAATTAGATCCTGAGAAACTCAATAGTATCCGTAATAGCTTAAGCTCAATATAACACAATATGGACGGGCTCTTATTTTCTCCTAGCCTTAACTCATTCATAAATACTCTCTATTTTTAAAACTCATGCCAGCAGCAGCTTCAAATGTTTAACTATCCTTTAGTTAACTGCAGTAACACATGTCCGACTTTCACCATCACGAACCCCTTCTAAATTGGACTTGCACTCTATTTCAATAGACAAAACTACTACATGTCCAACAATCTGACTGAGAATTTCGCTGATACAGGAGTATTTTCAAATGAGTTTGCTCGGGTTTATACTAATTTAACTATTCTGATACAGGGAGAGGGGACAAACATGCTGCAGTAAACTTTTGTCCTCGTGGCCTTGCTCAATGGGCTAATCATTTTGATCGATTGCAGTTATATCCTGGCTTTTGTCATCATCTATCAATATTTCCGCAACCAGTTCCAACAAATAAAGGAAATTCTCTTCTTTTTTAGCACCAAACTTAAGGCGAAAACCAAAGGAGGAGACAGTGATGATGAAGAGGAGGATGAACCACTCAGTGAAGATCAATCATAGGAAGCCGTTCTCGTAAAAGAGGAAAGGTCAGCAAACAAGCGTCGGCGCACCACCATTGAGAAAAAGATAGATGGAAGCAATTGATTTTAATGGTCGTGTTTTTACCAACACCGATAAATTTATTATCTGACTATATTAGAATATTGTCATTTATATCATTTTAAATGCAGCAGAGTTCGTTTTTTGTGAGAACGGTACGGCCAAATAGGGCTACCATCCAAGAACCACCACGTACAACGCTGCTGCTTGATCCACCAAGGGTTGAGTTCTATAACTACCCCTCTACCAAGATAAGTCTCGCAAAAGTGGTCTTAAAAAATTAATCACGTTTTCCTAAAAAAATTTCGATAACACAGCCGAGCAAACATTATTTTGAGGTCAAGTACGCACAAAAGGAAATACCAGGCAGAGAGCAAATCGAAATATTTGTCGGGTTTAACCCTCAGAGGGAAAAGGGGAATATGGAGGACGAGTTTATCATCAGAATTGAAGGCTAAGGCACCTAGCTGCACGTCCCTATTTATTGTCAATATCGTACTGAATTATCCACAAAATTCTCATCTAGCAAGCAGCTCCTTCCCAGCAAAGAATTAGATCTAAGGCCAGCGTCAAAAGAGCCTCTTAAGCTCAATTTAAAGACTAGAATGTCTCGAATCAATATCAGAAATCCTTCAATCAGCAGGGGCATCTTATAGTAGGCTCAAGCAATTTATATTCGTGAAACAGTAGTAGAGTAGTTCTAAATTCGTTTCAAGCGCATAAGTGAGTATGTTCGTGAAAAATATGTCAAAAATGAGGTTTACTTGGGCGAGATTCAACTGTCCTCGTCAAAGGAATTATCCATTAAAGAATATACTTCAGTGATCGAAAAGGCAGACCTGCAAAGACTGTTTGAATAGGTACGAGGTCGTAATTAAGTACAATATTGCGAAGAGGGTCCATCTGTCAAGCTATTTGATAATGCAGCTCTTAGCTGGGATCCAACAAGAAATACTCCTACTTTAACTTTCTAGTGGGGACTGCGCAAGCTGCACGAGGAAGTACGCAAATATGTAGTATCATTACGGTTTGAAAAAATTCAGAATAGTTTGCGTATTTACCAGGAATATCAACAAAAATAAACACGCCAGAATAAGCGGTTAAAGGTTGAATAATATTTGGAATATTTAAACTGCCGCCTTGATGATAACTCTTTTTTCATTGACTATTAGCTGGAATTTGATAAAGACACACTCAAAGGGACGCACCTGCCAACAACCAATGATAGTCGCTTCATTGATTATCAGTTCTAAATAACGCAGCGCATTGGCTTTGACAATTGGTTACCAATGAATGTCATAACTCACCATCATCAAGAGCTATATCAACTTGATGATATTGATCTTCCTCTTAATTTTGTTTATATGCCCCCTGGACCCACACAAGGACGCAAGGGTGCGCCTCAGGAACTCACTTTTAAGCAACCTCCCCTCGAATGCATATAATAGATATAGGCCCTAAATTAATTAGTTTAAGACTGGGGACAACAACAAAAAAGAAGTGCAATTTAAAAGAAAGAAAATCGTTTATATTTCTAGTGTGAGAATGTTCTTGGTATTGAGCAAGATTAATTACTATCATCAGACTAAGATTGGCTGAGTTTAAGTCCTTTAAGCCATGAACGCTGGCCTTGGAGAATTTGAAAATGAAGTTAAACTTTACTACTATGATATTTTATACTTTCTTATTACTGAAGTAAATATTTTACAACCATAAATTAATAAGATATGAAATTAGGACACGCGAAAGGAATAGCATCAATCATTTGTCTCCTTTTGTTTATATTTATTTAAATTCAATCGCAGGACTCCCCACCAGTCGAGTAAGTACCCGTTCCTCCAGCCTTTATTTTGGAATTCAAAGTGTCTATCAACGATAAATTCTCCAACGCCAGAAATATATCTCTTTCGGCGAATTAAAACTCAATCGCTAACTATTCCTTCAATCTTTCTTCAATTAGCTTTAATAAAAACGTTACTTTCGTAACTAAACTTTTTGCTTGGTATAATAATGATTGGGTTTTTCGGCAAAGCCAAACTTTGAGTAAATGGATAATTATATAGAAATTACTGACCTTTATACGGATTAACGCTTGACAAATCATTTGCTGCTAAAATTGCTGAAGTTCAATAGCAGAAAGTACGAGAAGTAACTATACGAATCAAGAAAAGCTTGCATCCTACGAAATGCCAGCTTGTTAGTCAGCTACGACCCCTAATCATCACTATTAGTCTCCCGACTTGAAGATCCTTCCCTGTTTATTGATTCTTAACAATGCATGCCATTACTACAGGGAGACAAGAATCCACAAACAGCTTAAATCAAGATTATGTTCAAAGCTATCGAAAGAACAGATCTATTCATTGATTTTAAGAATCATCTTGTGGGGCTAAACGAAATTTCTGCTAAGCTGAAAAAATAAAAGCTAGTAGTGTCGTCAAAGCCAGTTCCACAAGATATGTCTGAACCTCTTCATTTGTGGAAACTTATCGTTCAAAATGCGAAAACTCTCCAAACGCAAGTAAAAAAAGTAAACTAAAAGATGAAGATTATTTCTTAAAAAGGGTACAGAAATTTAATTGCTTCCTCAATACGTCCAATTAATTTTGAATAGGATCTTCAACCTCTTTTTTAAATTGCCAAGTCAAATAATATCTCAAATATTACCTTAGTCGACTCTTTACTCCCAGCATATTAGTTTACTTATCATCAAACTCACTTTTTGGATACAATAGCATATCTTCAGAAAGCCATTCGACGCCATTTGAATTGCTGGAATTTTGATTGGGTAAAAATGGCAGAAAAGTATGCTGAGGTCGGATATTGGGGTTCTTTGATCGTCGGCGCTTTTTGGATTTTGCTCGATATTATTGCGTATAAAAACATTAATAAAAATATCGGCATATCTCAATCTTTTGGATTTTTCCTCAACACTTGGCTCTTGATACAAATTGTGCACCAATCTATTTGGATTGGGTCTCTAATTGACCCAATAGCTGGTTTGGTTTGCTTCCTCTTACTATTAATTTTTCATTATATGGCTATCAATAAAATGTAAAAACTTTTTACCTCTAAAAAACACTCTTTTTCTTCTCTCGATCGTGCACTGACTAAATGCATGTTTAATACACTAATAATAGCGATTATGGCTAGTATTTGCATACATATATGGGTCATTAGCGATATTCGAAGCTATTAACTGCTGCTGTGGACATTTAGCCAACTAGAGGAGCTGCTGGCCTAGTATTATTATTGCTTAATTCTTATTCCTCAAATTATTGTCAATTGGAAACTCAAAAACGCTGCCTCGACCTCAATAGCGCGATTATTAATATTCTTCGTAATCTGTTTCCGAGATAACTATTGGCTTCTGATTGATGGAGAATGCCACTGGTCATTAATTTTACTTTATTTGAAAGAAGGTAATTGTTCTCTTATTCAGAAATTTTATTACTCATTATTATCCTTCAGAAAATTATCTACAAAAATACAAATATTATCCCTTTCGAAGACGAAAATGAGCTAATTTAAAAATAAAAATAATCCATTGATTCAGAATCACATAAACTATCACCTGAGCTCAAGGAAAAATAACAATGATTGTGATCATCAAAATCAGCTTGCTTCATTCATATAAAACAATTACATTATAATATTAAGCAGATTATTAGCAAACTATCAACATTTGGTTCTTAATGGCTCATCTTAAAAGAGTTCATCGGGAATTTATCTTTCAATTGGTTTTAATTGGACCTTCCTGAGTTATGGTCTTCTTTGAAGTCGCCTCCTCGAAAGTTAATTGCCTTATGCAAACAAAGGCATTTATTCACCAAAAGGATAACTGAATTATCTACAGTGCTAAAGCTCATTGGATCTTTATCTTGACTTTCTATAAACTTCCTTACTCTAGAAAGGATCTAAGTCAAAATCACCTTTATTTAATTTTGCTTTGTTTTGCTGAAAGTATTGGCTCTTTGTGTCCCTTTAAACTCTAAAATTCCTGACATATTGATCTTATTCGACATTAATTTCCTCTTAGTCCTCATATCTTGGTGCTTATCGCCTTTACCTTGCAGTCTTGGCGATCATCTGTTTTTGTCTGCCAACCCTATCTTTTTGATTGTAGATAGCTTTAACTTTTTGAGTTTCCACAAGTTATCTTTGACCCTGTATTCCCAATCGAGATAAGTTTAAAGATTTATTTTCCCTAATCTATCTTTCAGGAATGATTCGAGATGATTTTAGGTATTCATCCAATTGCTTCTGTGTCTGCAAAAACCAATTAGGTGAAAACTGGTAGTGATTAAATAATGATCTATTGCCCATATTTACTCTAGCTCTGTATTTGAGGGCATTATCGCCAATTTATTTATTAGGCAATTGCGGTTCGCATTTACTGGAGCATGAATTTAAAAGCTTGATCTGCTCAGTGCGTATTGGTTACGCAATTACTTCTGAAGGATTTACTTATTGTAAATTTGTATTTTGTGGGGGATTATTTACTTTCTAAATATTCAAAGGACAAACGGGTACTATGCGGTCTTGCCTCTCTTTCCTAAGTGAATGTAGAAAGTCTACAAAGCGTTAATTACTTTTGTTTATTAAAGATTCTCTTTGATTAATTTTATTGTCTTCAATCATATTATTATTATTGAATTATCTTATGATTGAATTTTGCAGATAGAATGCAGAAAAGCATGCCAAGGTTATTAATTAAAATTAAAATATTAAATTAGCAAATTATTTATATTTATGTGATGAATATCAAATATGACAGATGATTAAAGGAGATTCACATTTTTAGCTACTATTTTTACAATAATTAAGTCCGTAGCCAACAATAAACTTGTCAATAAATGGCGTCAAAATTGTTGCAAAATAATAATTTGACCCGCCTATATTAAAATACAAAAGCATCAATAAAATAATAATCTATAATCTTTATTGCAGCTAAATTTAAATCAATAGTTATCCATATTCAACTTTCGATTGTTCAATTTTTATATATATTATATCTAATTTAATAATAACTCTTTGAAGTTATTTCTTCAGTTAAAAATAATCAACTGCATATCTATCTTATTTTATCTTTCATGATTTCGATGAAATGCCATCTGCAATTAAATAAACTCTTCAAATTATTAGCCAATTGACTTTATTCTGCTTTTATTAAATCTAACTTTGTTTTACCGCCATAATCTTTAGTAAAAACTGTCACCAATAGTAATTACAGCGAACAAAGCAACAAATGTTTTAATAAAACTCTTTGTAGAATTTGGTTTATTGATGAAATAGATATTATTATTTGAAAGCCAGAGCAAACCGTGTTAAATTCATATTATCACTTTCACTTTTCCTTTTAATTTTGTAGACTTAAATTCTTATTCTAATAATTTGAAACATATTTTTCTTGCATAAAATAAAATTTTAGCTATACCTTTAGTGAATGATTTGATTGCTATCAAAATGACTTGTTAAATAATTTATTAGAAAAAATTCAAATATTAGTTGTAATTATTATTTAAAATTAAATACTTGTTATGGGAAATACCGAAGAGGGATAGCTGAGGAAGTATATTGAAATCACCCTTGAAAGCATATTGCCCAAATTCAGAGTTGAAAGCTTTGAATCTTACCTAGCTAATCTTTAGCAGTCAAGGGATCTAAAGATATTTATAGATGATCTTTACAATAACATGGCTGTTCTCCGACTCAAAAGCGCTGATATTTTACAATTATTAAAAAAGATAGGCTCGAATCCTTCTATCAAAGAAGGTTTTGGATACAATTATTTTGCTTTATGGCTTTAATTTTTGCTGATTGACGAAATCAACATCCAGAACAGAATTAGCAGATAAGAAATATAAAAACTTTCTAAATCAAGAAACAAAGATCAGTTGGAAGCCCTTCAAGATATTTGCTATGCTTGTGGTTCAAGCGCGACTGAATAGGAAATCAGAAAAATTTTAGAGGAAATTCAAGAGGATCAGTTATTTAAGGAAATGATCTAAGTTAAAGAGTAGGTTAAAATCCATGATCTAAAAGAAAGCAAATTAAAATGGGGAAAAAAATCAAATCTTTCTGATTTAAACTCCAAGCAAAGATCAAGTGTGTTTTTAATCATCTTAGACAAAATATTCCAAAGAATAGGTGCAGTCAATAAAATACAAGATTTTTAAGAAACTTTAAAAAAAATAGCTGACCTAATCAATGACATCTTATTGAGGACTTACAGTACTGAAAGGGAAGTCTTGAACTGCCATCTCAACTCAGCTATCTTCAACCAACTTGGAATTTAAATTAAAACAAATAATTGCATTGTCCATGAGCAAACAACCGATGTAATTAAGTAAAGGTTTTAGAATTTTCAAAAGTTTTTCTACTTTCAAAAATCATTAATATCATTTGACCATCAATAACTAAAAATTGTGGATATATTGGACAAAATGAAAAGTTTGCTTCGCGATGGAATGAAAAACCTGTGGTATTGGCCAACATACGATAAAAAATCTTTCATTGTCTTCATTATAGAGAAAAGCGTTTAGATGGAACAAATAGACAGTCTGGTTTAAATTTTTAATACTCATACTCCAAATATGACTGCTCACATTTTTGATATTAATGAGCGAGAGTTCCTAGAGTAAATTTTAACTCAAACACCCAAATAAGTCAGTTTGGCTAAAGTCATTAAATGTCTATAAAAATATGCCAAAAATCAAAATATTGATCTAGAAAAAGAGCTTAAAAGCGGACGAACTTATAGAGAATTATTACAATCTAAAGGACTTCCTTTTTCTCATATTTAGAACTGGTCTGAAATTGTACCAGTGAGCAAGGAGGATTATTTTTATATTTACTGCTACAAGACCAAGAAGAGACAACAACTCTATATTAATCTTGAGCATAGAGATGAGCTTTTTGATAAATGCAAGGATCTTAAATTTCATTAATCTGTTGCTTTTACCTCCAAAGGATATAGTTTAGACTGCGCACTCACTGATAAGATGACAATAGGAAATTATCAGTCTGGAAAGCTAAATCCTCAATTCCGCTACAGATCAAATGTCGAGTTTAATGGCATTCTCAATTATGGAAATTTGCGCAAATTTTAGCATTTAGTAAAGGAGTTTAAGTGGATGATCCTCTTAAGTGAAAAGTGGGAATAAATTAAATTTGATGCTAAAGAAAACGAGCACATCACCGAATAAATTATGAGGAATATTAAAGGTTAAGAAAAAATATTTAAAATGCGTTTAGGCACTGGAATATTAGTTGAAATTAATTTATAAACCATGACGATTAATGAATTAATCAACTCTTCAAAATCACCCAATTAGTCTTCCATGATGAAGCATCGATACGGTTATCTAATCTATTTTCTAGCATATAAGGCAAAGAATAATTCATTAATCATGCCTGATTTAAGTGATGATGAACTAGAAAGTCCAATTTAAACTGGAAAGGAATCTTAATCGTAATAAACTCTCCCATAATATGAAAAATAACAAACTTTAGATAAAACTTTTTAATTTTTAGGGGTATTTTGGCCATACTTTCAGGTCGACCATTATGATTTTACGATTGATAAAAATGAGAATGTGCTTGCATCAACTAAAACAATACATTACTTTCAAAATTGGTTTGACATAGAATTATATTCTCTCATGGATTAACATGTAATGGAAAAAGGGAAGAAAATATTTATTAGTAAACAATATTTTAAACTCAGTAAAAAATTGTATCCTAAATTTAAGGAGGAAATAAAAATTTGTCAGCAAAAGATGACCAAGACATTAAATTTGTAATATAAGAATTAAAATCTGACTATTGTAAATTTGAAATAAGAGCCATAGTCTATTGCTTTTTATTAGGCTTTGATGAAATATTTAACTCTCAAGATCACTAAATAATGCCAAAAGAAAGGTTTTACTTTAGAAGTCACAAAGGATTAAAGAGATTACTTATTAAAACAATAAAAAATTAAAGTAGTAGACTTATAAAATACCACAGTGTAGATGGTATGCACAAAATAGTAAAGATAAAAATTATTGAAGGAGGTAGCAGCTCTTGATTAAACCCATTAATTTACTTACGAAGACCCAGCAGCCTATAAATTGATGAAATAAAAGGAAGCAAAATATTTAAAATAAATTTATTTGGTTGAAAATTAAATTGGATAAAATACTTTTAGGGTTTCAATGAAACTGAAAAATCATCCTACTTTCAAATAAAAATTACTATAATATCATATAAAAATAGAAAAGTAAGGTGGATAAAATATCCAACGAAAGATGGAAAAAGAGGGCTAATTTTTGCATATTTATAAATCAGAATTTGGAAAATAAAACATTTAAATTGGTGTAACGAAAGTAGGAAAGAATGATCTGTTGCTCTAATACAAAAAAAGAGTATAAAAAGCAGTAAATAAAGTGTTAAGCAAGATAAATGAAGCAAAATAAAGATAATTCTTTAAAATCGCAAAGGGCAAAAGTCGATAGTATGTCTTTACAAATGTTTAAATAGACTATATTTACAAGCTAAAGGAAAAACTTGCTTAAATATTGAACAAAACAGCCAAAATGCCGATTAATGCAATTATTGATGTGAAAAAGGATAATAATAACTTTATCCTGACTGCCTTACAAATTTCTCCTGATAAAGAAAAAATAATAGAACAAGAAATTTAGCATTTCAATAATCGGTTCAAATAATTTATTCAAGAAAAAAAAAGAATTTTAAATACATCAAAAATTACCAACGACATTTTCAATAGAATACCGAATGATAAAGTTCAATCAAAACTTATTAAAGATATGAGAGTTGAATTTAAAAGGCATCTGGGTAAATTATTAAATGAAATTATCACTCACATGACTTAAAAATCAATAAAAAATATTTAAAAATAATTTTCTGATTTTATTACGCGCTAGCCATTAGACACTACCTTTAGAACAAAGCAAAAAAATGATTTACAGAAAAATATCCTCCATTAAATATAAAAAATAAATATTTTTGAAGATTACTTAAATGAATTCCTTTAAAAAAAGGCAGATGAACTGAAAAAACCTATCGACAAAAATATTATCCTTAAAGACATTACTCCAGTTCTAAAATCAATGAATGATAAGTTTAAAGATAACAGCAAAAAATTTACCATAAAAGACTTGGAAAGTTATTTCAAATCATTAAACAGTTTTTCTGCAATTTATTATGGTCAACAGCTTCCCATTACTCAACATCTTAGATAATTTAACTAGCTCATTCAAAAGAACGATGTGGTACTTGTAAAAGTAGGCACAGGTTCAGGAAAGTCCACAGTCATACCCCCGTATTTAGTAGGACTTGGGTACCAGAAAGTTGTTGTGACTCAGCCTCGAAGGTTGCCTTGCGATCAAATATATAAAAGAGTGTCAGATGTTTTTGGAACCGGAATTTGTGGATATGAAGTTGCAGATGGAGGAAAAGATAAAAACAATAGTTTAATTTATATGACTGATGGTTTGCTAAAAATGAGGGCATTATATAATTTATAAGTGTTTGATAAGATAGACGTCTTAATTATAGATGAAATTCATGAAAGATCAGCCAACATCGATATCCTCTTGCTTCTTTTAAACTAATATTATAAAGCAAAAAATAGAAAATTAAAATTAGTGCTGTGTTCTGCAACAATTGACAAAAATGTGGGAAAAATATTAGAAGATGCTAATCTGCAAATCGCCACTTTCGAAGTTAATGTTAAGCGCCACCCTGTGACAGAGCATACCATTTAAACTGGCAATATCTTAAACAGAGTTCTTGAATTAGCTGCCCGTCTGGAGGGCAATCAACAAATGCTTGTTTTCTATCCTGGAGTTGCCTAAGTTAAAGATATGGTGAGATTATTGAATAAATACAACCATAAAGCTTATCCAATAATGTCATAACAAAGTCCTATTTAGCAAGCTCAATTTTTGGAGATAGGGCAGATTTTTATTTCCACGGCTCTTGCTGAAACTTCCCTAACTTTCAAAAATTTAAAATTTGTGGTTGATTCACAAATGTCAAGATGGCGTAAATTTAATCCCGTAGTCGAGCTAATGTAAACATAAGAAGACTATTCATCAAATAGTTCAATTGCTCAAAGGAAAGGAAGACTAGGGAGAACTTGTCCTGGGTAGTATCACTATTTTGTTTATCCCAGTCATGATCTTGCAACTAACAGAGACCACAACAGAACTGAGCTTGAAAATAATGATCTAACAAGCTATATCTATGAACTTCTCCTCAGATAAAATGCGTCATTGAAAGGGGTGCAATTTTTAATGAGAAAACTCAACCACAATGCTTCAGAGTTTGATTAAAAATTTTAGTATTCAGGAAAAATATTAAAAGATTTAAATATTATTGACTCCAAGAATTCTCTCACAAGCTCAGCCATTAAAATGAAAAAATATGGAAATTTAGGGCACCCTCAGAATAACTACGCTCTTTATTTAGCTTCCCAGAATAATTGCACCGTCGATATGGTGTATTTGGTTTCGTTTTTGATGATGGGTATTAATCGGTCAGGTGAAATATTAAAAGACCGAAAATCACAAGCAAAAGGTGGCGATCTTCGGACTATTCACGATTTTATTGCAAGCATTGCGGAAAAGATTAACCTAAACACTATTAATCCCAAGCAAATAAAGGAAAAAATGAGACAAAATTGTAAGGACATTTCAAATAAGCCTTGGTTTAGCGTGATAGTACGCGTAATGAAGAAAGCAAAGGATTTACTTAAAATATGTCAGAGTAGTGTCACCATTTCCAACTGGGCGGCGATGGTTTCAACTTTGCTTTCAGCTTACAAAAATAAAATATTCTTTAATCAAGCAGTATTCGGAGGGAACAAACTCAATTACGAAAAAACTAGAAAAGAAACCTTTTGTTTCTAGCAAAAGGAGAAAATGTCGGATGAAACCATCTACAAAATCGATCTTAATTCACTCACATATGACAAAAACACTCCTCCATCAATCATACTTTCTTTAAATTGCGCAATTAGTCCTCAGAATGAATGTGTCTTAAGTATTTGCGAAGTACTTGATTTGAGCACGGTCAAGGAGCAAATAAAAATCAGTATTATTGGTTGCTAAATTGAAGCAAAGTTTTTTAAAGATAGTTAACCCATGAAAGAAAAATAGTTATTCGATAATTTATAGAAGTAGATTCAAAATAAATATAACTCGGTAAGAGTAGACACTAAATTTCCTGTGATGGAATTGACTGGAAATTTTTAATCTTTATCTCAAGCATTTAATGGCTTTATTTAAAAGCAAAGGAGAAACGGCTAACTTAAGATTGACCTTAAAAAAATTCTCGAAGAAGCAATCGCTAAGCGAGCAATAAAACTGCAAAAAGATCCAATGCTGGCAGTTATAAAGAAAGAATATTCAATGTCATTGCTGTAAAAAATAACTAATCCTGATATGAAGAAAATGTTTCAGACGATGAAATTTTAAATGTCGAATAATTATGGAATTGAAATTGAATGGAATTCCAGTATGGCAGAAACTTTGTTTATTGTTAAAAATTCTAAAAATTTACACGTCAGCAAGATTATTGAAAAGCTTTACAATTTCTGCCGCTGGTTTGCAGATAGTCAGACAATCTGTAAGGAATAATTCAAAATTAAACCTCAAATTTTAGAAGATAACCAGTTTTTGAACAAAAATGATAAAGAAAAGATTATGGAAAGAGTTAATCAGATTGTTGATAGCAAACTTGATCATCATATTATTAAGGGTTGGGCAAATGGTAGTGGGCCATCTACAAAATACTCTCGCACAGGAAGGATGCTTGCTGTCTGCTGGGTATTGACCAATGTGTTTCACTGTGTTATCAAAGGCGGTTTTGTGAGAGATTGGGTAGTGAACAAGGAAGAAGTGCTTCCAATAGGTAACCTTCGTAATTTATTAAAGGAAAATCCGAGAAATAATTTCATATAGGTTGAGGATGAGAGTGTGACTCCCTCTGATATCGATGCTGAACTTCATGACTTTAATTTGTTAGATAAGGAGAAATTTATAAAATAAATGAAAAAGATAGGAATTTCCGTGATAATTGAGGAGGATGGGTGGCGCAAGCACGTTATCTTCGATAAGGATGCCTAGACTGGAGGATTCACAGCTGATTTAATTGAGCCCTACACATCGATGTGTCACGATACTTACGATTTCGATGTCAACATTCTTTATATCAAAAAAGACTATCTTAACGCCATAGGCCAAAAAATCCCTCTTGAGTACTAAGATAAACACGGTCAAAAGATCAAAGTTAGTCTTGAACAGCTCCTTTCACAATGCAGGAAGAAAGAGATGCGTAAGCTCAAATAAAGTATCTATTAATATCGCTATACCAAATTTTCAAAACGAGGATGGAAGATTAACAAAGACGAAGTTCATCAACCTCTTATTTATACAGATTATACAACAAAGAATTCTCCAATAAATCCTTCCTCTATTAAGGACATATGTCCCGATTTTTATCAAAGAATGGTGGTATAGAAAAAATATAAAGTCGAACGCATTCAATCATTGAAAAACAAAGCATGGGATGATGCCTTTGAATCAGCCCAGCATTGGATAATCACTGAAATTGAAAAGACTTAGGGCGGTCAAAATATTAACTCTAATAATAAATTACTAGTTCATGGCAGTCGATCTAATGAAGGAACTATAGGGATTAAATAATTTGGATTTGATTCTAGATTTTTCGGTTCCTACGGATATTATGGCCGAGGAGCCTATTTTGCAGATGATCCACAATACAGTGATGCTTATGCATCAGTAAATCCACTAGATAACTGCAAAGAAATGTTTGTTGTAATGGTTGCATTAGGCAAACAATAAGAGCTTACAAAAGAAACAAAATAAAAATTAGGACCAAGTAAAGGTTTTCACTCCATCGTGGGTCGCAACAGAGGGCATGGGGAATATATTATTGAAAGATGGGGTCAAGCTAAGCCCCTCTATCTTATTTCTTACCGATTGTGATTTATGAAGAAATAATATATTTTATGCAGTAATTGATATTTGATCTAATAATTCATTTGATTCATCATGCCTTGAAAAGGAAATAATATAACTGTATTATTTACATATATGATTAAAACTATTGGAACTATTAGAACTTTTTTTATATTATTCAGAATTCATATAATTTTAGTATTCCTCAATTCATAGATCAATATTATTTATTCAATATCAAAGGATAAGCCTTAAGCAAAGAAATAGAAAAAACATTTAAAACAAATCTCTTCAAACAACCCAAATGGAAACTCAATCCAGCTCAACTTCTATAAAAATGAAGCGTGAATAATAATAAAATTATCAATCTAAAACTTTTCCAAAATGATAATGTTTAAAATATGAATAAGCAGTGTAATCTTCGAAAACATACTAAATTTCTCAAACATTATAATCGAGTTTTCACAAAAATGTTTAATGTTTGTATCTTTTATTACCGCAATCAAAATACTAAAAAGATATGACAAGGGGCCTAATCCATTAAACAATATTTATGATTAAATGCAGATAAGATGTAAAGGAGTTAAATATACCTTTAAAAACTATTGTGATCTCAAGTATGTATTGTTATTGCTGAATAAAAAAAATTGGACCTCCCATCTTCCCTTTACCTCTCTATAAATTGTAAGCGTAAAGGGAATTCTACTCTATAAGTTTATATAAATATACTTCTATTTTATCAAACCATAACTATAAAGCAATTTTTAAAATTTGTCAAAGATAAATATTATTAATTAGGAACATTAATTTTTATAATTTTTAACATTTTCTATTCAGTCGTATTTTTTATATGATTTTTTTATTAATACTTTCGAGAAATTATTTTTTTATTGAAATCAACTTATTTTTTATTCAAAATATTGATTATAATTTACTAGTTGAGAATCATTAGTTCAAAATTTAATTAAAATTAATTAAAATATCCAGAATGGTTTGTTTATTAATACTATTGATTAAACTTTTGACCATAATGCTCTTAGGCCTCAACTGCAACGGGTTCTTTTTATTTTGGAAATCAGAAATAAAATTGATTGAAGTTGATTAAAACATTTAATATTTCAATACACCTCTATTATCATTCTCAAAAATCAGTGAAAAAGAAATAGGCAAAATCCAGTGCGGAGATATGAATCAAAAGAGACGATTTTTTTCTGATATATTGGAAAGTTGAATTGATTTTGACATTAAAAATTGTTGGTCATTAATTTTTTGCATTTATTTATCAAACGCTTTATTTGACTCTCTATACCATATTGATAATCAACAGCTATGCATAAAATGGTTGAACTCAGTAATGGGTCATATCGCGTACTCGAGCAAATCGGCCACGGAGCCTCAAGCAAAGTCTACCTCGTTTCTAAACTTTCGAATAAGAGTAAGGAAGACTTACATCAGCTTCCCACAACCACAGGATATAGTCCTAAAGCTCCCATGGAAGAAAATTTATAATGCCTTAAACTTTAAAATTCTATGGAACTACGATAATTTTGGAGTATTGACTACATCAAAGAAGGCCAATGGCATGAAAATAATTTGGCTAATCAAAAAGAATCTATCCATTCATAAATTCCCCTTTTCTGTGCTCTCAAGGAAATTGTGATAGAAACTGGACAGATGGAGCAGCTCAAAAAAGATCGTGAGTTTAAAACCTAATTATAAATCTTGAATCGATTAAGTCATCCTGGAATTTTGAAGATACTAGATTGGAGTGTGGATGAGCAGGGCAACTCCTCATATCCTTATAAACTACATATGTTGACAGAGTGGGGTAGTGGAGGCAATTTGCTCACCCTGATCGACGTAATCAACGAAAAAAAGATCTTTTAATAGAAAAAAATGCGCATCTTTACTCATTTATCCGCCCAAATTGTAACTATAATTGAGTATCTGCAAAATAAGGGAATATCTCATCGAGATATAAAAGTAGCTTTACCATCACGTAGGCTGAAAATTTCATTCTTGATGATAAATATCGACTCAAGCTGATTGATTTCGGACTCGCAGAAATATTTGATATCAGCAAAATCCATTTAGCAGATAATAAATCTAGATAAGTTTCTAAAGATGAATCTAAAAAATAACATGGCTATGTCGGATCAAAACATTATATATCTCCAGAAATGATTGAACGCAGTCGCAGAGATACTTCTTCTCAGCATTACTATTCCAAGACTGATATCTGGTCTTTGGGTATCCCAAATGTAATTTAGGAATACTGATTTATTACATGTTTACTAGAAGTTACCCCTTTGATGGCACTAATACTTTTTTTGTCTTGTAGGCAATTAAGAAAAAAGATCCTGATTTAACTCCTATACAAGATTAAAGGCTACGTCAACTATTATAAGGGATGCTACAGAAAAGACCTGAAGATCGTTGGGAAATTACTCGTATCAAAGAGAATTAATTTTTTAAAGATATTTAATGGCATAAAATTTTTGAAATAGAATCTCCTCTGACTGAACTTCAAAAAAAATAAGGTCAAGAGTCATTATTCTATCGAGAGGAAGTAGTTGTAAAAATTGAAGATGACTCCAAGCGCCGAGTGGTAGAACTTTTACGGAGAAAGGTGAGCAAGAATAGCTAAAAAAGTACTGAAAGATAATTCTAGACTTCTATTAAACTAAACTAAAGAGGTGAATTGTCAATGAATGATACTTTTCGTGAAACTAAATTAAATATTAAGAGCACGAATAAAGTTATCTAAGGAAGGGAAGAAATTCAACAACAACCAAAACAATAAATTCAAGATAGCGAGCAGAATGAAGCGAGGAACTACCTCACGATTGGTAAACCCAACTCCAGTGCCATGTTTAAGTACATGGAACTGCTGGGTGACACCAAACTTGAAGTATTAAAGCGAGTTTGCCGCATAATCTGGACCACTCAGAGGGAAGGAGCTCAATTCCATCCTCCTGAGTTATAGATTCAGTTTAAGAGCGAATAGCAGCAATAATCCTTTGTTGATGCTTTCATTCATCTCTCAAGACGTTGATAAATAATTGAATGATCTATTTGGAATTAAATACAATATTTACTTGGAGGATCTTTCTAAATATATTTTAAAACAAATTTGACAACATTAGCTCACTGATATAAAATAACTTGATGAATATCATCAATTTAGGCCTTATCAGCAGTTTGCACTCGACGATAGCCTATAAAGTGATCAAATAGTTTTAAATGATTATTAAACAGTGATTAAAATTTCGACTGAAATGACTCAGCTGATTGGAGAAGAAGGCTGGACTAACAACGTACTCTTCGAGAGACAAAAAGACAAAGAATTATACTATATACCTTGTTATCTCCGCTTAAAGGTTAAAAATTTTGTCTCAATTGACATTGCCTCTCAGGAAGCTGAAATAAATGCTGATCTCATCTTTACCCTCTACTATGCTCATCTCCCACCTTTTGTAGTAGATAATCTTGCATAAAACATTGTTTTTCAATTTAACAGAAATGATGCCATTCAGTTATCCCGTAGCGTAGAAATCTCTCTCTCACGCAACTCAAAGCAGAGTCTCCTGTCGTTTACTATCCGCAAAAATCTTAAAACCAAGGTGTAATGCAATTTCTTTTGGTCACCTTTTGAACTCATTTATTTGGTCTTGGTAATTACAATCAGATCTTTAACAATGGACAACCCCTTAGATAACAGTATTCCCATTTTTATACGTTTTAATCTCATGGACAACGGCAATCGACAAATAAAAATTAGCCATACGCGTGAAGATACTTTTGGAAACTACCGTCTTGCACCATACAAGCTTAAAGTATATTACTCCTCTTAACTATTCTACGATCCAGACCAAAAAAATAATGAGTTGGAGGAGGAGGAAGGTGAGTTAATTGAGGTTGATAATGATTTGTCTCATTCAGCAGATCAAATTCGCTCATAGCCAGATCCAACCAGCAAATTGCAATATTTTCAATACGCGCATTTCGTTGTGCCAATGTATAAATATCCTTTCTTATCGTTATTTACTATTTTCTTGCCAATGTGGAGTCTATCTCTATTCAACCTGTTCATGTACTATTAAGGTTTGGACTTGAGCATGCGTATAAGCAATGGCGCAATCATTGACTTATCTCTTTTTGCCTATATACCTACAATACGTGCTCAGTTACCTGATACTCCCCAAGTATTGATGGTTTAACTACTAATATACTCAATCGCATTAACCTTTCATTTTACATTAATTTAAAGCTACGTTGTGGCCGGAAATAACCCAAGTACTTATGTGATGCAATGGAATTCCGATGTATGGTTTCTGCTTTCAATAGTAGTGACAGTGCTCTCAGCAGTTATTTTACTTATTCTAGGATTGCTGCACAAATTCAAATGGGAGCCAATGTATTTATCAGAGGACGAAGAACTGCCTTAAGAAAAATTTAATCGTCTAAACTGGAAAAACCTGGAATGCGACAAATATTTTGCTCAATTTCCTCGTCTTCGAATAATATCCTGATCGTTTAATATATACTTTTGCATCATATAATACAGCTTATAAGAACAAGAGGATAATTTATAATATCCATTATGCAGGTCAATAAATATGATCGCCAGATTAGATTGTGGGGAACAAGTGGACAAAGACGATTGTCTAATGCTAAAATTGTTCTACTCGGGTGCTCTGGTGCAGGCATTGAGGCTTTAAAGAATCTTGTACTTCCGGGAGCTGGACACATCGACATATGGGATGACAGAGTTGTGGCTATTGAAGATCTCTCCTCTTCTTTTTTTTATGCACCTGAAGATGTTGGCTGCTCTCGGGCTGAGGCAGCCATTAAAAATTTAACTGAGATGAATCCCGATGTGACTGGATAAGCCTTCTTCAAGCCTGCACACTCTATCCTATAGGACAAGTCAAAATTACAAGAGTATAGTCTCGTTATATGTGCAGATCTCAGTGACTCACTTAATAAATAAATATCTGCCTTGTGCTGGGATTTAAACATTGCTGTTATTTTCCTAACTGTGGTGGGATTTTTTGTTTACGTTCGCAGTCAGTACGCTCTCCACTGTGTCGAAAGCTAGAATATTACCTCAAAAAAGTATTACATGCGCCTCCATGACCCATTTCCAGCCTTAAGGCAACATTCTCAGCGTTGGCCAATCGATAAGTTAATCAGATAATTCGAAGCGGAGACATAGGAGCACAAAAGGAAATAGCTTTTGCATTAAATCAACTATATACCTTATCCAATTATTCTCATGCAGGCGTATGAAAGCTTACCAAAAACAGAAAGAAAGAAAAATCAAATTGTGGCAGTTATCAACAAATGGTCCATAGGATTAGGAGAAGATCATCGGGATAATTTTAATGAAGCTGCAGGCAGAACATTCGATCTTTTTCAAACTCCCGACAACTTCCTCGAAGATATCAGTATATTTGAACATCCAAAGCTCGCAGATGCAAAGGCTAATTCTCCGAGTTTGATAATCTTTTTACGTGCTTGTGGCTAATTCTATAAAGACGGTGGCTATTTGCCACAACCAACAAGCCTACCAGATATGCATACATCAACTGAATATTACATGCAGTTAAAAGATACTTATCGCCATCAGCATGAGGTGGATGTAGATAGGTTGCAGCAGATTATTCTAAGCATTTTTGGGAGTAATGCCCTTTTATAGCGTGGTGTGATATCTTAATATGTAAATCACCTCAATTCACTGAAACTGATATAGTTATCACCCTATTTCAAAGAACTTGAAAGTATAAACAACCCAAATTTGCCTTGGGAAAATCCTGATTGGAGAAATATTCTTGTCGCACTGAGAGCCTATAATAAGTTTAGATAAAGTTCAACCTGTATCCCAACACCTCTTAATTATGAACAAGTTAAAACCTCGGCTGAAGGCCTCCGCGCGCAATATGGATTATAACAATTGGATGACCGCTATATAAGAGAAGTATGCCGAGTAGAGGGGCAGACAACAATAAGCATGAACTCCATAGCTGGCTCTTTGGCAGGACAAGAGGCTATCAAGCTTATAACCCATTGTTTTTCCCCTGTTCGTAACGGATTTATATATGAGGGCATACATTCTTTAGGCTATTCCGTGGCTTTGTGATTCATTCATCTTAATCAACGCATATAAAACAATCACATAATTATAAATAAGAAGATCATTAAACCAGATCGCTGTGACCGTAACGGAAAAGCATTTCCCCACAGCCAACCATAAGTCGAATTTGATTAATATCCATGATCTTCTCTTAAATCTCCCCGTTATAACGCATTTGCGTAGTTTCTTCCAGATAGGCTGCTGACTGTATATCCTTTGGATTTGCCTACGATCCAATAATCGAGTAGGCGGCTATAGTACTTTTCATCCAGATAGTCATTGTCTCCATCCCAATCAACTCCCAATGATTCAAACTCTAAAGCCATGACGTGAAGGCTTAATTTATCTCAACCTTAGGAGCTTCAATACTTCTACTAGGTTAGATTTTTATGTTAAATCTTTTGCAAAAATTTTAGACCAATGGCTTGGAGAGACGATCATGGTCGCTTTCAAAGGAACTATCTACAAACAGAAGAGTATCAGTCTTGAGGTACTCATAGATAGAGTGGCGTAAATGCTCGGCGAGATGACCTTAAATATCTGCATCAACTGCTGTACGACATAATGCAAGCATAGGCATTTCTCCAGTCTTCATATACTTAATCTGGCGGTTAAATTAGCTGACGACTAAAAAAGCAAGGGTAGAAGAAGGTACAGCTAGTATATTTCGATAAGGTGATTTGATGGTTCTACCGTCAAGCGTGATAAGATAACTAAGTAGGAAAAAACTTACTTGTGGAGAGGGTGGCGCTGCTGTAAATTTCTAGCAAAAGAAGCTTATTTATAGAAGCGACGCATGTTATTTTGATCGTGGCCGACCTGAACGGCCATTTTAAATAAACCCCTTTTCAACAGCATCATATTATTAATTCAGATCATTAACCAAATTATGGAAAGACATCCGTTTACCAAACAAATACATTCAGTATCATCTGAAGGATACCCTAAATTTAATGCTATGACAAAAATTAAGTTCATTTTTTTAGATAAAATATCCTCATCAAAAGCTCAGAAAATTGAGATATTTAATTTAAACAGATAATTTTGTAAAATAATAATAATAATGCTGCGCAATGCCACCCGATCTCTCTTCTCTAAAGTAAGATATATCGATACAGCTAAAGAGCAGTGGGCTTACATCAAGGAGATGAAGCCCTACATTCTACCCTTCATCCACAAGGATAAAATTATCACCAATTCACTTTTTAAATCTTATAGTTTACTTATTCTAAGCAAAGCTTGCTTCTTCGGTGGCCCTTTTTTTCTTAAATTAGGTATAAACTCTCTGACTGGTGCTGTAGCCTACGGAAACCCACTGCTTATGTTCTTTGGGTTTGGAGTATGCTATTCAGGATCAGTTTTGTTTTAGCAGATGCGTAATCTTTAGACATTAAAGATAATAAATATCGCATTGGTAGAAACAACATCCAAGGCCTATAAGCATATGTTAAGTTTAGGCCCATAGTTTTATTTCAGTGGATCTCAGAGACATATTCTCTTCAATTTATACAAGGCCCAAGGCGCTTTTTAACACAACTTAAAAGCTTTTACACAATACTTTTTCCCTATTCTTTTGGACATCACGCTCAGTATCACCTTACTTCTATATTACTCAAATCCTCTTTTTGCGCTATCCTTTATGGGCTGCTATTCAGCCTATGCTATCTTCACTGTCAAATACTCCTAAAAGAGAAGAAAAGGCATCAAGTAGTTCCGTGAGGTGGAAAAGCACATCGATTTTGTGACCAGCTAAACTTTTGCCAACTATTACAATGTTAAATATTTTCAAAGGGAAGAAGCAGAGCTGATCAAATATCAGTAAGCTTTAAAATTATACTACTAAAAAAATTACTAAGTTCAGTACTCGTTAGGTGTACTCAACACGATGCAAAGGTTCATTTTTGGAAGTGGGCTAACCTTTAATATGATGCTGGCTGCCTATTATACACAGCTGGGACTTCTCACAACTGGAGATATCATGATGATACAAACTCTCATGTTGCAGTTTTTAGGGCCCCTCTTCATTTTAGGGTCAATGTACAGATCATTTGAGGACAATCTCATTGATATTCGTAAAATTACCACCATTATGAAGACTCCTGCCCTTGTAGAGGAGGGTAAAAATTAAATTAGTAACATTCGGGGATAGATTACTTTTAAAGATGTGAGTTTTAAATATATAAACTAGTCCACAAAAATATTAAAAAACCTTAATTTTACAATCAACCCCAACAAGTTTGTTGCTATTGTTGGTCGCAGTGGAATTGGCAAGACTACAATTCTCAATCTAATATTTCGCCTCTATGACCCTAACGAAGGTACTATTGAGTTGGATGGTCAAAATTTGAAAAACTTGACCTTTGATTACAGGAAAAGCATATCCTTTGTTTCTCAAAGTCCTTATCTCTTTAATGGAACTGTGATGTAGAATTTGAAGTTTGGAAATGACAGTTGCTCTGATGAGGAAATATATAAGCTGACAGAAAGGTTGAATCTTCATCCTATTATCATGCAATTGCCTCAAAAATATAATACCAGCGTTGGAGAAAAGGGCAACATTTTTTCAGGGGGAGAAAAACAGAGAATCTCACTGATTCGGGCCTTGTTAAGAAAGTCTAAGATTTTATTATTAGACTAACCCACATCATCAGTGGATGCTGAGACAGAACAAATAATTGGTGAAATTCTACTATAATTGAAAGATACTACCAGAATAATGATTACTCATCGTGAGGGCATATTGTAGTTTTGTGATTAAATTCTGCGCATCGGGTGATCTTCATATTAACCATATATCTAGTTATACCAATTGATCTGTTTAATGGAATCAAATAATGATGCGGGTAAATAGAAATCAACGATGATTGTTAATGGGAACCAAATTATCGAACTCTGGCTTAGGTTTTAAATATTTCAGAGTATTTTTCCATTATTCACTGAAGGGCAAACTTTTAGCATTCTACCGAGGAATCACTTCTATCTTTCTACTCAAGTATTGTTTATAATACTGTCTGTAACTTCGATAGCCAACTTCTTTCCCGTTTATGGTCACTCCAGTTAGACCATATTTAATGCGATTCAAACGTTTTTGCTCCAAAGATTAAAGAGTTTATTTGCTTAAAACTTAGAACTCTGAGGATTCCTCATCAATTTATGTCACATCTATCTCTTCTTGATCTTCTTCCTCGGAAGATTAACTTATTTTCCAGAGGTAATAGGGTTAAAAGGATGAAAAATGTTATAAATCGAGGCGACAATGCCCCACATCTACCATATGCTGCTTTGCACTTTCTCCACAGCCAAACTCATTTTAACAATATATGCATTTGCCACTTTAAACAATACTTTTAACTTAGCTCATGAGACCTTTTAAATTAGCGCATTAATCCCGAAAAGGAGGGAAACAATGCTGATTCCAAAGATGATCTTCAGACAGAGCTTCTTCACAAAACAAGCAATTTGTCTTGACTTCATCTTCTCCAATAACCTAAAATTCCGAAACTGAAGAATTCTCACTGTGGTCCTTCTTTGAATGATGAATAAGTTGCTTCCTGTTCAGTTTATGCTTTTGAGAGTTTATGTGCTGCTTGTATGTCTGAGGTGACATAAATTTCTTAGAGCAAACTTCACAAAATATTTCAGACTGACTCTGTGATTTTGACGATTGTTCAGTTTGAAATTCTAAATAAGATGGTTTTTACGGATAGCATAATCATTGAAAGAAAGGGGAAGCATTCCAATCAATTTTCTCTTAACGTTGTAGCGGTGATGCTACGATTTATAGTGTTCTTTGTACTCAGTTTATAGATGAAATTGTAGTTGGCAATTAACGCAAGTAAAGCGGGACTCACTCATAAAATTATAATAAAAGAATTAACTAATTAAATATGAAGAGGGGATATTTAACGTTAATGAGTGCTATCAGAATAATTTTGTCAATACTAAGTTTAATGCATAATAATTACTTAAAGATTAAAAACAATATTTTGATTTATAAAGGTATAATGAATAAGCACAGTTTATGAATGTTATGATTTTAGTTGTACTATTATTATCGTTATGGAGGCAAAAGATTAAAATATTGACAACAAGTCAATTTCACTATAGTAAATATAGATGATAATCGATGTGATTGCCTGTGAGTACTAAACAACTGCAGCATCAGCATTGGACAAGCTAAACTCAGTTTCTGGAGACTTAAATGCCTTGTAAAAATTGTTCTCTGGCGATTCCAGCGTGGCGTGGACTGAGGAATAAGATAAACTGCTCTTAAAAAATCCATAGCTGCTCAAAAAATGGAAGGGAAATTAATCCTGTTAGCTTCGCAAAAAATACCTTTAATTCAAAATGGAGTGATTGCCATTTGAGCTATTATTATTTTTTTGATTGAATTATATTAAGTTTTTAAATATCAATTTACTTGACCATTTTTAAGTTTACAACATTATCCTGATTGATTAAAATTTTTATCATTTGGAAAATTAATGATAAATTAAAACTAATATAAATTCATATCTCAATGCAATTCAGGAAAATCATAATCGCTTTGTTTATTACCATCCTTCTTCTTGAAGTTGGTCACTCGCAGCAGATTTGCCTATGGTCAGAATGTAAGGGCTAATTGACAGCTTGCGATTTCGACTGCAACGTACTGATGACCAAATGCACCTTCGACTGCACCTTGAATAGTCTTGGATGCTTGCAGAAATGTATAGGAGATAACAAGGCAGCCCAGAATCTGTTAGAGTGTAGCTTCAATAAGTGCATCTACCTATGATGTTAATGACTTATGAATAAATTTCATCTTATCACAACAAAGTGATACCCATCAAGATAATCATTAAAATTAATTGAAATCGGACTAAATTCTGTCAATTTGTGATACTTGGTTTTCAGTAGATTGCCTTAGAATATTATAGCTAGTAAAAAATTAATAATCATATGAGCGGAGCACTTTTGCGGCGTTCTAATTTATCTCTGTTTCTGTGTACCTTCAAAATATGAATATTATGGTTGTATTTTTCCTTGGATTTTTCACTTAAGAAGCTCATTTTATTATAAACAGTTTAAAGAGATTCCTCCTCAAGGGCAACTTTGCTGGTTTTTCCCCATCCTTCAGCGGTTTTATATCCAGTACGACCCAAGCTCGTCATACTTCTTCTGGTGGTTGAGAATTTTTCAAAATTTTAGTAGCATGTGCAACAGGGACATTAAGACTTTATCTTCATAAATTGTTCTTTGATTTTGTTCGTTTAATGAATTTTAACAGCACATTAGTATTTTAACCTATCAGTGTAATTATTAACATTGAGTCCTGCTAAATAGTTAGGCATCTATCCAGATTTTCTCCTTTTATCGACAACAACTTATTTATTGGTCAGTTGATTCCATCCAGGTTTCCACCCTCCTCTTTTTTCCAAAAGAAATGCCTTTTTCTAAAGTAGGTCATTCTGTTTGGAAATATCCTCTGTTCTGCCATCATTTTTTTTCATAAATATTTCAGCAAGATCATCTGCAATTTGTTATTTGGTGACTTATGCCTTAATAGAATTTAATTTTGCTTCTAAAAGGCATTCAATCTTCTCTTTAAAGTTAGTCTTGGGTTTTCCTTGATTGATGATTAGTTCTGTTCGCTTTTATATTTTATTATTGTAACTTTTACTGACTCCGTTAATCTGGAATTTTGATAAATTATCAATTCTATTTATTTCTGATCTTTTAATGGTTAGACAAGCCAAATCTTATGAATATATCTGTGATTTTTTATCTGCACAAGAATAGACTTGAGCAGTGACTGCTTCTCTCTTATTCTGATTATTTTTAATACGAATTTTCTCCTTATCTAGTTCCAAAATCATCTTCTCGTGCGTTCTTCGCAGGATAGTTATATAAGATTGCTATAATAATTTAAGAAAGTTGGTTCTACATCTTAAATTGATAATGCTCACCAGTTTCTAAATTTATATAAATAAAGTTTATAGGCTTGCACTTTCTGCAACCACAGTAAAATTGCTGATATTTTAGTGAGGGTCATAGAGTTCATATCCTCCTGATTAGACTTGAATCTTATTATATACCATTTTGTCTTTCTATTTCCTTTTGCCATTTGATTGTTATTTCTATTCCTCATTTTCAGATTCCTCTATTGAAGATTCTTTGTTTAAATGTGAATTGTCTTATGTGCTGTTACCGTGGTTGGCAATTATGGTGTGAACTGGCTTACTCGATAGCAAAAATAATTCCCCTCCGATAATAGATCCTTCTCGAAGATATAAAATTTATAGATTCTTGTGCACCTATCCGTTTTCATTTTTATATTTTAATTGCTTATAAATTTTGGCTTCCCCCTTCAAAATAATGTATATTTTATCATTCTTTTTGCCTTAACTAATTAAACGCGTGTCTCTTCTAAATATTTATTGGTCAAAATGTTGGATAAATTCATAAAATTTGGTTTTCTTTCGTTCAATTTCGATGGATTGATCGTTATAAAAAAATACTTTGGATAGTAAATTATTTTTAAGCCAAACACTTTTCATCCATGCAAAGTTATAAGCTGAATTTATCGGGAGAATAGAGATAAAGCACTTGCTTTTAAAGATTATTTTAAACCATTCTGCCTCAGAACTATACATATTTTTATAATTTAGTAGAGTAAAGAACACCGATTATTTTAACTCAATGTCCCTCCGCCAATTTTGACCTTCTTTTTTATGTAATTATACGATTCCTGAATGCAAATATAAAACTGACTCTTTCTCTAATGCAGCAATTATTTCCTCTGAAAGATTTGTCGATGGACTTGCAGAAAATGTGAATGCAGTGATCGATTAATGATGGTGTTTAATGTTGACAAATTCGCGAAGCGGAGGTACGTGGTAATCCGCAAATTGTTGATTGATATATTTATCTAAGGATCTTGTTTCTATTTTGTAGTTATCAGGAATGTTTTTTTCCATTTCACAATAAAATATGTGTTATAATAACAAACATATTCATTCACCTTTTAGTTTCTAAAATAGTCATGTCTAATATTATGATTCCCATATCTATCATGATATATTTCTCTGCTTTATTGACCTCTTTTACGCTCTCTTATAATTTTGCCTTTTTTCCTGATATTTGTTAAAGTTTTTGGATATATTCATAACTTTAAACTTCATCAAATATATTGTAAAAAAAATTAAAAATTCCCTACAAATACCACAACAAATTGAAAAAAACGGTTCCTTTGAGGTCAATAGGAGCTCAATAAAGATTTAAATGCTGATATTGGTACTTTTATACAAGTTATTACAATTTAGATCAATCTCATCTTTATGTGGACTCACTGTCTAAATTAAAATATCAATGCTAATATGATAATTTTTAAAACAAAGTTTGACTTCAATAAGCTAAAAATTAATAGGATAATTCACTCAGATCATTTACTCAAAAGGTTAAATTTTAAAGATTTTTTTGATGACCAACCTGATTAAGCGAGTTTTTTCAAAAACTAATCTTTATATGTGTTGTATTTAAAATTCTCTTCTTCGAACTGGGTAAGGGGGCTAGGATATGGATATCCTTTCTTGTGTTCAATCAACACGATTCCATAGGGACGAATATCTGCTGATCGATTCACAACCCAAATATTTTGGTTTTCTGCTGAAAACTTAATGTTCTAAGGATTCAACCTGCACTGGAAGACCAAATTATATTGTTTTTCGCCAATTCCGATCACTGTGGTGTAGGGTAATGCCTAAGCAAAGAATGGGGTCAAATAGACTCCTTCACCTACTTTCTATCCTTCTTTATTAATGCTTTTATCATTACAGTGTGCTTGCTTAATATTCTAGACTATGATCAGCTTCTGATTCTATGATCTGTGGAGGCCGCTTAAAATACTTTCAATCACATTTTTATAACTCTTAAATGTTGCATTTGGATGTTTAACTGCATGAAAGGCAACTGCCCACTCTCCAGGCATATTTTTCATAGCCAGCCATTGATCATCTCCATTGTCAAAAATTGTTGAAACTTTTATTCCATAGCGACTTGAATTGATGGGCGAATAATAAGGCAAACCACCCCTTTTATCTTTCTTGGTCCTATTGCTAGGGAAATTAATGCATCCTTTTTCATCAAAATCATCAGGTGATAGTTATAATCTCGTGAAGTAAGGAAGAAATTAAATTTTTTTGTTTAAGTTGACCTTCAGATGATTCACTATATTTGCAGGTTAGTTGGTGCTCATCACCAAAATGTTAGAGCCCTTGATAATATCATGGAAGACTAAACTGTTCTAACTAACTCCAAAGGATTGAGATATTCTTTTTCTCTGTTTTGTAACAAATTTTTTTAATTCTTCGTTCGAGTCATTCAATTTCTAGAAATAACACTCTGGGTCTTCATCCAAAACTTATCTTAGAATAACTCTGTCGCTAAGGAAATGAGATGTTATGGTTTTTAGGGA
>Ga0302188_10000008_pt1 | contig 165503 bp, 191 predicted proteins | sample II_Bog_E2_1_FD_198783 | JGI IMG/M metagenome (GOLD analysis project Ga0302188, IMG submission 198783) | Peat permafrost microbial communities from Stordalen Mire near Abisko, Sweden - II_Bog_E2_1 | ecosystem: Environmental > Terrestrial > Soil > Wetlands > Peat | place: Sweden: Abisko... | reverse complement strand
ACCGATGTTGCAATTCCGTATCCATTTTTTCCCAAAAAGGAGTTTTCTTGAATACGGGTTTTGTATTCATCGGTTAGGACGGTCGGTGTAATAGTTTGTTTTTGAGATGTGAAAGTTTGTTTTTGAGGAACAATAGTTTGTTTTTGAGGAACAATAGTTTGTTTTTGAGAGGCGACAGTTTTTCTATTTAATTGTTTTTGTTGATATAAAAATAAGCCATTGGGTTTCGAGGATGCCATTTAATTATGTGCATAAATTATATACATAATTTGTTTCAATTTTATTTCTGTGTGAGGTAAAAAACAACGAGGTAAAAAAACGAACGAGTAGTGAAATAAAGAGAGATGGTTAAAAAAGCAATTAGATGGAAGATGCTCCAACAACCTTGTCATACACGGGTTTAAATGTTGAAGGTTCGTAAAATACAGGGCGCGATATATCTACCGGAGAACGTAATGCGACCATTTCTTCTTCGAGTGTAACCATTTTGGGAGGATTCATCATTATCATTTCTGCATCTTTTACGTTTTGTGATGGAACATACTCTATTATTGGAACGCGGTCGGTTTCTTGAGCGGAACGACGCAATAGTTCATAGGATACAATAATAAATAATACTCCTAAAATGGGGTGTGTATTGAAAAAAAGATAAACAGTTACAGCAAACATTGCTACTACAGAAAAAGGCGAATCAATGTAAAAGGCAATATTTTGTGAAATATGAAATGGCAATACGATAAAAAGGGCAAAAATGGCTAAAACGGACAGTTCTATGGTCGACAATCCAGATAAACCAATTTTACTTATACATTTTTTGATAAACTCCATTATATTATTTATTGACATATTATTATCTTTGTCAGTAACTTTGTCAGTAACTTTGTCAGTAAAATGGCATAAAAAAATAATATGCAACATATAAATGTCCGAACACAGTATTGAAGATTCTTTATTATATCGAAAAACACAGACATCTCAAAAACCACAGACATCTCAAAAACTACAAACCGACGATAAAATACGTCAATATATTCAAAAGAACCGACCGAGCATTGTTCTTTTAACTCCATGTTACGGGGGAACATGTTTGGTATCCTATGTGCATTCTCTTATACAAACCGTAGATATAATGCGCAAATATGAAGTGCCTTTTTCTATTGAATTTTGTAAAAATGATAGTCTCGTAAGTCGCGCACGAAACAATTTAATTGCGAAAGCTATGTCGAATACGAGCTCAACACATATTATGTTTATTGATAGTGATATTACATGGAATCCAATGGATGTATTAAAACTAATGGCGGATGACAAACCTATTATCGGCGGAATATATCCGTTGAAACATTATAATTGGAATAAACTGTTAATAAATCCAGTTTCGTCCATGTTGACGAAAAAACGTGGAGGAGAACTGAATCATATTATTAGTGACGAAGAGTACATCCGGCATCAATTAGTGAATTATAATTTAAATTTATTGGGTCCCAAACTAACGATTGAAAATAATGTAACACAAGTAAAACATTTGGCTACTGGTTTTATGATGATTCAACGACACGTATTGGAAACCATGTATAAGGCATTTCCATCAACAAAATACAGAGACGATGTTGGATTTTTAACGGAAGCGGAAAATGAATATGCGTATGCGTTGTTTGACTGTGGTGTAGAGGAGGGTCATTATTTATCAGAGGATTGGCTGTTTTGCAATCGATGGAAAAATATGGGAGGTGATATTTGGGCAGATATATCGATACGATTAAATCATACTGGATTGGAAGAATATACGGGGTTTTTATTATCTACCTTGCTATAGTTATACTTTGGACCTTTTGTTAAGAACTACTTTTTGATAATAGTCCGAACATAATTCCAAATTAAAAATAACCGAATCCAGTTCATATGCGTATTCAATAGAGGATTTTGAATATTGTGAATTTACATGTTCAAAATGCACATGTAAGTGAAAAGTTGATGGTAAATAATGAAAATACATTTTAATATATGTCTCATCCACGTCAAATACATTTTTGCATACACGAAGTCCTTCCTCTCGTATATGTTTTAATAATGGAACGTCTTTGCCGGTTAATGACCGAATAGTTCGTAATGATTTGTCGGTTGGTATTCCTAATATATGTAAATTTTTAATATTTCCCGTTTCTTTATTCCATAAATAGGTAGGAATAATAATAATATCATCATTCGAAAATAATATTTGGTCTTGTTCGGCGATTTTATCGATAATATTATAAATCCATGTATCCTTTCTTTCTTTGGTTTCTTGTTCTTCGGTTTCTTGTTCTTCGGCGGTCTTTTTCATTTCCTCCATATATTCTTCGTATGTCTCTCGATATATTTTATTGTCATAGGTAGGCAGAGAGGTTATATCATTACACACAATTAATTCTCCTTCATACACGGCAGTTGCCGAATATTTTGAAAATATATCATTTTCCATGTTCTTTTCAATTATATGTATATCCTTCAATTTATTCGGATTAAAATCATATTTTTTATTATCTATTGTAACCGAGTTCATTACAATAAATATATTTTTTTATTTATATAGTAATACGTTTTTTATTTATGTATGGGTCATCATGAACACTCGCAATAATTCCATCGACGGATGTTTTATTTTCATCTTGAATATTTGTAATTACATTTACTGATGGCTGCGATGATAAAGAAAGTTCTTTTGTATTTTGAAACGGAGTTTTATATGTATGTTTTTGTTGTAATGCATCCATCTGAATATACATATTTGTTTGTTCTTTGTTTTGTTCTTTGCCTTGTTGTCCTTCATTTATATTTGTGTTTATGGTTGTGTGTTTATAACGCGGGTCTTTTTTAAATGGGTCATCCTTTATACTTGCTAACGTGCTATCTATATTTGGATATGGCGTATGTTCGATTGTATTATGAACTGTAATAGATGGTATATCTTTGGTTGCCATAAATGGACGATATGTATTTTCTTGACGGTCCAGTGATACTTGCACGGTTGGAAACAAAATAGGAGGTTTTGGTGGTATTTCGTTATTTTGTAGAGGTTTTTGTGTTTTTATTTTTAATTCTGGTTCTTTTTTTTGTTCTTTTTCTTCTTCTTCTTCTGATTCTTCTGGTTCTTCTTCTTCCGATTGTTCTTCTTCTTCCGATTGTTCTTCTTCTTCCGATTGTTCTTCTTCTTCCGATTGTTCTTTTTGTTCTTTTTGTTCTTCTGGTTCTTCTTCTTCTTCTTCTTCTGGTTCTTTTTGTTCTTCTTCTTGTTCTTCCGGTTGTTCTTCTTTGGGTTCTAATGGTTTTAAAAAATGGTACAATCCGAGAACTCCCGCAATATATTCAAATATATGTTTATTATCCATTATTTATATATAAACAACACTTAATAACAATACAAATAATGTCTTATATTATTTCAACCATTTGTTTTGGAAAATATACACAAATTGAACCAATATGGGCTTCTCGTGTACGAAATACATGTCCAACATCACATATATCGATATATAAAGAATCTTCATCACGTGTGCCATTTTCTCCTACATCCTATGCGTGGTGGGACCCATTACGTCTTCAACATAATTTACAACTAATAAAAAAACATATGATTCCAATTGCGCATTGTGATATGGATATTATTATTGAAAAAGATATATCTTCATTAATCCACTTACCATATGATATACTTTTTTCTACTGAAATCGGTGGCAACAAAGCATTTCCTTCCGAATGTAGCCGAAAAATAGGATTCGGAATTTGTTCGGGGTTTTACGCTTTAAAATCGACAAGTTCCGCTATTGCATTTATGGAAGATATGTTGGTGCGTATGATGTCAAAAAAATACGGGTCATTTAGTGATCAGGAAACTATCATGAACGTGCTCGCAGGTAATCAGAACGAGTATCGTATTTCGGTTGAAAAAACAGATATTCAATTAGACGGTCACGTATTTTCAAACAATTGGGTATTTCATATTACATCTATTATCAGTAATAAAACATGCACTCTTTGTGTATTGGATTTCGATATTATTACAAGAGACCCGATTTGTATGAATAAACAATATATGAACCATATTAATATTGATAATGTGGGAGGAATTGCACAATTTCTACGATTTTTTAAAGAACCCATGTGCAACCTCCCAAAAACATGTCGATGTGGTAAATTGGGAGATACATCCGTTTGTAATCACACGGCACCGAGCCTTGCATAGTTCCTTTTATTTCAGTAGAGGACAACATTCTTTTTCCAAATTTTCAACTTGTTTCCTTTCATTTTCAATCATTTCGTTTTTGGTAAATTTACACCCTCCGCCTGTGTGTGGTTTGTCATTTAATGTTTGTAAAGTTGGAGGAAGATTGTCAAGAGAAGCCAAATAATTCTGTTCGCAATTTAATTCTTGTAAAGTAGGAGGAAGATTATCGAGTGACGTCAGTTGGTTATTTCGACAATGTAATGTTTGTAAAGTATAAGGAAGATTGTTTAGAGACGTACCAAAGGCGGACTCTGTTTTCGTCAGTCGTTGCGCTCCCTCCTCAACCAGAGTCCATCGGTCGTTATCACTCCCTCGAAAATCCGCTCCGCCGAGCCTTGTGATTTGATTACCTCCACAATATAATTCTCGCAAATTGAGCGGAAGATTGTCAAGAGAAGTCAGTAGATTATGGTAACAATATAATTCTCGTAAATCGGGAGGAAGAATGTCGAGACTTGTGAGTTGATTATTATTACAATGTAATATTCGTAGATTTGTGTATAAAGATAAATCCGGTAAAACTGTCAAATTCAGATTCGACAAATTCAATTCGTTTACAGTATAATCGGTCATTTTATTCGTTTGTTTAGTTTACAAAAATAAACTAAAAAAAGATTTTCAATTTTATTGCCAAATGAAGAACAGCTTAGGTAAAAATACATTCTGTGGGGTTCGAACCCACGCGTTTTAATAACACCGAGACTTAAGCCCGGCACCTTAGACCACTCGGACAAGAATGCATCAACACCAAAGTAAATTTTATTTAATATAAGTCCGAGAATTGAATAAAAAGGAATCGGCAAAGAGAACATCGTTCATTGTGTATAAAATTGATATTATTTTTAAACAAAACACGAATAAAATGACTGATTATACCGTAACCCTACTGGATTTATCAGGACAAAACTTAACTGTTTTACCGAATTTATCTCTATACACAAATCTACGGTCATTACAATGTAAAAATAATAAATTGACTTCACTAAACAATCTTCCTCCCACTTTACAAGAATTACAATGTCAAAGTAATCAACTAACTTCTCTTGACCATCTTCCTCCCAATTTACAAGAATTATATTGTGGAAATAATAAACTCACATCTCTAAACAATCTTCCTTCAACTTTACAAATATTATATTGTCATAATAATCTACTGACTTCTCTTAACAATCTTCCTCCCACTATACAAAAATTAGATTGTGAAAATAATAAATTAATGTCTCTCGAAAATCTTCCTCCGAATCTACAAGAATTACAATGTCAATGTAATCAAATCACAAGGCTCGGCGGAGCGGATTTTCGAGGGAGTGATAACGACCGATGGACTCTGGTTGAGGAGGGAGCGCAACGACTGACGAAAACAGAGTCCGCCTTTGGTACGTCTCTAAACAATCTTCCGCTCAATTTGCGAGAATTATATTGTTACAACAATCAACTTATTTCTCTGGACAATCTTCCTCCCAATCTACAAATATTATATTGTCACAATAATCAACTTATTTCTCTGGACAATCTTCCTCCCAATCTACAAATATTATATTGTCACAATAATCAACTTATTTCTCTGGACAATATTCCTCCCAATCTACAAATATTATATTGTATCGAAAATCCAATTTATGAAACATGCAAGGAACTATATGGATTTAAACTTTCTACAAAAACAATTGAACAATACAATGAAATCAAACGTTTGGAAAAAGAATGTTGTCCGATGTTAAAATAAATAATATGACTCGCAACCTCTAATCTACCGGAATGGGGTCAGATACATCGATAATTTTCTTATTGTCATTACATTTTGTAACTACGGATTTATATTTGTAACATTTTTCGTCTTGTTTGTATATTTTTTCATGAATGTCGGAAATAACCGGACCACTAAAATCAATACAGCTTCGGTCACTACATGCTTTTTGAAACAAACACGCTAACCCAATTCCAAGAAGAATCGAAATTAAACTTCGACCTAAAGGAGTTGTTAATAAACGTCGTATATTCATTTGTTTCTCTATTATCGAGAGAGACAAATTTATTTTGTTTTTTGTAGTTATTTTGTTTTGTAGTTATTTTGTTATTGTTGGTTATCCTTGCATTGGAATAGAGGTTATCTTCGACTCATCCGACGGACATGATGTTTCGGTTTGTTCATATTTAAAACATGTGCCCGTTTTATCCCTATACTGCAAAATATCCACATTTTCTGGAGTTGGATATATATATATTTTACGCATATCTGAACTATACATGTATACGCAAAAAATGCCTACTGCAAAACTTATAACAAATAACGGAACATTTATATATTTTGTTACTGCAAACATTCTTATTATATAACGGTATTATTTACTTACACCCCTGTCCCAATTCCAACGGAGTTCTACCTAAATCTGGTTCAATGGTTGACATATAAATTCCCCATGCATTTTGTTTCGGGATAATAGGGTCCGAACGTTCCTGCTGATTTGCATTTCGCAACGTCTGCCCAATAGTATCTAAACCAATATGATACCCCGCTTCCAATAAATCCGGAATAATAACATCATTGGGGTTTAATGTAGGATTCAATGTTCCCCATTTACTATTCTGGTCTTGCGGTAAAAGGTCGGATGGGTTTGATACTGTTTTTAACGGAGTATATGGCGAATTTGCGCCAGACTGGATTACGTTTTGCGACTGGGCATATAATTCACTTGGCTGTTGCACCGGTGCATTTCCGCCACTTTGAACCGGAATTGAACCTGTTCCTGTCTCCATTTTATCTAAGGTAAATGATTTTTCACCAATATACGAATAAATAGCATATGCTAAAATAAGTAATGCGATAAATACTAAAACTCGCTGACCCGTAAAAAATTTCTTAAAACCTGATGTTAAATCTTTGAACATAATCTGTATATAAGTTGTCTATATAAAATTCAGGACAACATAACAATTTATTCTACATCACTGTCATTATCACTATCATCTAATTCTGTCAGCATATATTCATTTTTTATCCGTTTTGCCTCTATATATGCCGTAAGTGCTATTTGTTTTGCTATTTTCGCTTTTGTTCTTGCGTCTCGATACATTTTATAATAAATATCATTTCTCGGTTTTAAAACAATTGATTCCTCTTTATCGTCGAAAGACGTAGTAATTTCGTCTAAAACTTCATAAAGTTTATCATCAACTATTTTGTTTTTGTTTGTATTGTCGTCGATTTTGTTTGTATTGTCGTCGTCGATTTTGTTTGTATTGTCGTCGTCGATTTTGTTTGTATCAGGCACTTGATTTTCTTCTAATCGTGATTCCTTTTTTTCTTCTGATTGTATTTCTTCTGATTGGTTTGATTCTTTTTTTTCTACTTGTTTTTGCGTTTTTATACGACATGTATCAAATAAAGGCGTGTGTTTGGTTTTAGTTAAAAGAATTTGCCGAATCGTCATTTCAATCTGAAAATTTTTGGCGGAACACTTGATTCCCTGAAACTCCATAATGGTAATAATATCTTCGTCTGCCACATCCTCAAATGACCGTTTCATTTCGGATTCGTCGAAAATTCCTAAATCCTCCGGAATATTTGCTCGAAGAACATAGGTTTTACCAGATTTAACTATTTTTAAAGACGGCGAAAAAAAATTCTCAATATCATCCATCGTTATATCCACTGTCATTTCCTCCAGAGAGGTGAACCACTCTTTGTTTTTAAATAAAGAACGATAACAATGCTGTTCAAACTGCTGAATCCAGTCGATAAATTCATCATCGAAATTATTAAAGAGAAGGTCGCAATAATATTTCTTTCCTGTTTTTACGATTCCCGCGCGGGTTTTACATGTCGGAAATTGGATGTATAGAGGGTCATTTTTTTGTTGGGTAATTCGTATAATGGAAGAGCCATTTATTGAAATAGGTTTATGGAACACAATATCGTCCAATCGCACATCGCAAATATCATATATTTTACTCATTATATGTAGATGCGTTATCAGATAGACATAATTAGCGCATGCGAGTGTATGGATGAATTTATCAGATTTTATTAAAGATGAAGATATTCAAAAAAATATATTGTATCCAATTGGAACCGTCATGTACAACGAAATATATATTTATATTTGGCTATTGTGTATTTATAATGTTCTTTTAATATGCATTGTTTTAGTGAATTTTTTCTTATTGTTGCATCACTTAAATGTTCGAAAACATCTTGGGGCTGTCGGTTAATGGAACAGTCGATTAATGGAACAGTCGGTTAATGGAATGGTCAGTTAATGGAATGGTCAGTTAATGAAACAGTACGGTCTGTCTAATACAAAAAACATAATAAAAACAAAGATACAATTCATACAATGACTGCACTCCCGCCTACATTTACAAGATTTAGACAATTAAATCAACGACTTGACCAACAAAATATTATGTATGATGTGAATAAAACCATTGCTCTATTAATTGAACAGGAGTATAGTGAATCTACCATTATGCAGTATATGTCATTATCTCAGCAAATTTTTGCAGAAGAACAAGAACAAGCTTCTGCTTCTGCTTTAGCTTCTACACACAATATTGTATTTGATTCGGAAATAATACAATCGGATACGGGACTAACTCCACAAGAAATTATAGATAATACAATTGTAGTTCCATTTTACAATACTATGCCGGAATTAATTTGCCCTATTTCACATGAAGATTTTGTAGAGGGGGAAATGGTATGTAAATTACGATGCGAACATTATTTTAAACAATCCGAAATTCATCGACATATGGAAAGACATAATACGTGTCCCGTTTGTAGAGCTGAAATAATTCACCGAAATCCAAGTCCAATGGATACCATTATTTTAAACGCATTACGCGCCATTACTCGAACTGTATAGTTCCAAGATAATTTATATTTGCAAATAATTTATATGCAAATATAAATGAATACAACATGGAAAAATAAAAATCCAAAACAAAAACGAACATATAACCATCATCCCTCTATTACAACAAATCCGTCATTTGTAACTCCGCCATTAACGACCATTCCTAGACCCGGAACCGAATCTCGTGTAGCCGATTCTCAACTTCCCGTGCCTGAACCTACCTATAGTAGATTGTTTAACGAACAACCCGAATATGAAATACACGAACAAGAACAAGAACCATTAGACAATATCTCACCTGACAACCAAGAAAATTTTGAGGGTAATTCCGGCAATGTAACAATTACGTGGAATACTATAAAAACATCCTTTGCGAATATGTTTCAAACCAGTGCTTCCGGTCTTTCTCTCGGAATAGATAAATTTTGCGATGTAATTGTAGACGGATTTGACCCCGGATTGTCGAACGCCGAACACAATGCATATTGCGCCTACCTGCATTCTTTTTTTATTACGATTTTAATTCTTCCGGTATGTGTGTGGTCCTATTATAATTGGTATTATCTTCTTTTTTACAAATATACGAAAGTTGAGCCATTTAGTATTGTAAATAAAGCCAAAGGTTGGTTCGGAATTGATTTGGATGATTCGTCCAACGACAATTGGTTTATTATGTTTTATCCTCTCGACTATCTGATTCAAATCGTGTTTAACATCAATCCCGTAAAATCCAATTTATTTGGCGATATTGTATTTTTTCCGTTTCACGGAATTCTTTCGATAGTTCTTCTTTTTATTATTATTTTTCTTTTTGTGGGGGGCGTGGAGGGAACCGTAAATAGCGGTGCTTTCACAAATATAATATCCGCCATTATCGTGATTTTATGGTTAAAATGGGTATGTGGTAGTTTGGCGAGAGACCCACCGACAGCCATATTTAGTTTGGTGGCAAAAGTGGTATGGTTTTCAATATTTTTGATAGTGCCTTTATTGCTTTTGAAAGTGGCATTTTATGCGATAGTTGCCGTATTTTTATTTTTTTCTTTTTTCGGAATTGGAATATATGAAGGATTTGGTAAAGTATGGGATTTAATTTTTATTATTGATAAAGATAAAGAATACGAATCTACCCACGACATGGATGATGCCAATGACCACGGATTCATAACTGGAATTAAAAAAATATTTCAAATGATAAATAAATTGGTGATTGGGAACATCATTTGGATTTCGTATTTTATGGTATTTTTTATGTATTTTATTCAATTATGGAGCTCGTCCAGTTATTCGGGAGGGGGAAATTTAAAACCCATATTTACGTTCTTTTTAATAGGATTAATGACAGTATGTGGATTTATTATTTATAAAGCATCCACGAACCAATCATCACAACCTCAACAACAACCACCACCAATACCTCAACAACAACCACCACCAATACCTCAACAACAACCACCACCAATACCTCAACAACAACCACCACCAATACCTCAACAACAACCACCACAATACCTCAACAACAACCTCAACAACAACCACCACTAATACCTCAACAACCAGATAAAATTGATTTTAACACAAATATAATAAACTAATAAAATGACTGATTATACTGTAACCAAATTGGATTTATCGGAACAAAACTTACAAGTTTTACCGGATTTATCTTTGTACACAAATCTACAAATATTATGTTGTTTCAATAATCAATTGACTTCTCTTGACAATCTTCCTCCCACTTTACAAGAATTATATTGTTGGGATAATCAACTCACAAGGATCGGCGGAGCGGATTTTCGAGGGAGTGATAACGACCAATGGACTCTGGTTGAGGAGGGAGTGCAACGACTGACGAAAACAGAGTCCGCCTTTGGTACTTCTCTTGACAATCTTCCTCCCAATTTACAAACATTATTGTGTTCTCATAATCAACTGACAACTCTGGACAATCTTCCTCCCAATCTACAAACATTATGGTGTTCAAACAATCAACTCACTTCTCTTGACAATCTTCCTCCAAATTTACAAGAATTATGTTGTCAAAACAATCAGCTTACTTCTCTAAATAATCTTCCTTCCACGTTAAAAAGATTATTGTTTAACAACAATCCAATTTATACAACATGTAAGGAACTATATGGATTTGAACTTTCTATTGTAAAAACAATTGAACAATACAATGAAATCAAACGAATGGAAAAAGAATGTTGTCCACTACTGAAATAAAACAATCGAAGAAAATTGATACATATATTATGTATTTTTTATCAAACAAACAAATAATAAATGACTATAGATTATACCGTAACAGAGTTAATTTTATCGGGACAAAACTTACAAGTTTTACCGGATTTATCTTTATACACAAATCTACAAAGATTAGATTGTCATAATAATAAACTCACAAGGCTTGACAATCTTCCTCCGAATCTACAAACATTATATTGTTCAAACAATCAACTCACAAGGCTTGACAATCTTCCTTCCACTTTACGAGAATTATATATTTTCACACTGTAATGTTTGTAAATTTGGAGGAAGATTGTCCAGAGAAGTGAGTTGATTATTTTCACAAATAAACTGATTTCTCTTGAAAATCTTCCTCCCACTTTACAAATATTACATTGTCACGCTAATCAACTCACAAGGCTCGGCTTTCGAGGGAGTGATAACGACCGATTAGAGTCCGCCTTTGGCACTTCTCTTGATATTTTACCTCTTACTTTACAAATGTTCAATTGTAAAAAGAATCCAATTTATACAACATGCAAGGAACTATATGGATTTACACTTTCTGAAAAAACAATTGAACAATACAATGAAATAAAACGATTAGAAAAAGAATGTTGTCCGATATTAAAATAATTATTCGTTTTTAGATTTGTTGTCCAAACCGAAAAAATTGAAATAATATTTTTTAGCAAATAACAAACAAACCAAACAAACGAATACAATGACAGACTATACCGTAACCGAATTGAATTTATCGCGACAAAACTTGACTGTTTTACCGGATTTATCTTTATACACAAATTTACAAGTAGTAGATTGTTGCAACAATCAACTCACGTCGCTGGACAATCTCCCTCTCACTTTACAAACATTATGGTGTGCAAACAATCAACTCACAAGGCTCGGCTTTCGAGGGAGTGATAACGACCGATTAGAGTCCGCCTTTAGCACTTTTATTGAACACCTTCCTCCCAATCTACGAGAATTAGATTGTTGCAATAATCAACTCACAAGTCTCGATAATCTTCCTCCCACTTTACGAGAATTATGGTGTTCAAACAATCAACTTGCAAGGCTCGAAAATCTTCCTCCCAATTTAAAAAGATTATGGTGTTCAAACAATCAACTTGCAAGGCTCGACCACCTTCCTCCCAATCTACACCAATTATATTGTTCGAATAATCGCCTGACTTCGCTGGACAATCTTCCTCAATATCTGGAATACTTAGATTGTAATGACAATCAAATTGTAAGTCTTTTTGGAACTTCTTTTCCTTCCTGTTTACGAGAATTATATTGTGACAATAATCAACTCACGTCTCTTGATATTTTACCTATTTTGTTAGATGTATTATATTGTGCCAATAATCAACTTACTTCTCTTGATTATCTTCCTTTGTTAGAAGATTTGTGTTGTAATAACAATCCAATTTATACACTATATGGATTTGAACTTTCGACAAAAACAATGAACCAATACAATGAAATTAAACGTATGGAAAAAGAATGTCGTCCGCTAATGAAATAAACTGCCGGTTAATCAAAGATAAAACAATCCAAGATAAAATTGATAATATAATTCATATTTTTTTACAATAATCAAATGAATCAAATGAATCAAATGAACAGTTCCAACCCCGAATACGTCTATGATGAATATGTAACAACCATTGATAACTTACAAGAATCTCTCCGAATTAACGGTGTTGCCATTATCCCGTCTTTATTAGATGATATTGAACAAGAGCACATGCGTAATGGATTTTGGGATTTCTTTGAACATATTACGCAAACGTGGGCACTGCCTTTACAACGAAATATATCTCGAACGTGGCGACAATATTCCAAATTACAGCCATTGCACGGCATGCAAATTCAAAACTATCACGTAGGGCAGGCACAAGTAGCATGGGACATTCGACAAAATGAAAAGATTTTACATGTATTTTCCACATTATGGGGATGTCCCGTGGAAGACCTGTTGGTTAGTATGGACGGAATGTCGCTTAGTCTTCCTCCAGAAAAAACGGGATTTGGTTGGGAGAATAAACACAAAAAGGAGAAAAAAAGTTGGTATCACACCGACCAAAGTTATACCCACCCTCATTTTGAATGTGTTCAAAGTTGGATTACGGCAAATGATGTAAATGAGGGCGATGCGACTCTTGTATTTTATAGAAAAAGCCACATATATCATCAAGAATTTTCAGATACATTTAATGTAAAAGACCCGAGAGATTGGTGGATTCAGACGGAACCGCAATTGCAATTTTATCGAGACAAAGGATGTCGTCCTCAACGAATTGTTTGTCCGAGAGGGTCTCTGGTTCTTTGGGATAGCAGGTTAATTCATTGTGGAGGTCAGCCACGGATAGAGAGAATACGACCGAACATTCGTTATGTATTGTATTTATGCTATTTACCTCGAAATCAATGTTCGGAAGAACACTTGCAACAGAGGCTACGCGTTTTCCAAGAAAAACAGAGTATGTCCCATAATGCAATTCGCGCCAAAATATTTCCTGAACGCCCGCATCATATGTCAAAAGAAATAGAAATAACGGATATTCCATCCCCTAATCTAACTTTTGTGGGAAGACGATTGGTCGGAATGGATGCATAAATCTATATTCTTCTTCTATTTGTTATGTTTCTATTTTTTGTGTTTGTTTCTATTTGTTCTGTTTCTATTTGTTCTGTTTCTATTTGTTCTTGTTCTTCGTAATGTTTTTTTTCGATAACCTCCCATTTTTTGTTGTGATGTGGGTTGATTTTGTTGTGATGTGGGTTGATTCGTGGGTTGATTTGTGGGCTCATTTGTATTTTCTATGGCGAATGTGCTGGAAATTCTATTTTTCAATAAATCATATGTATTTACCGAACCCAATTCCCATTTTTTTCCGAGAGATTCATTTCGATAGGCGCATTTTATATTGGTTGTAGGTGATATTTTCGCTATATTTACAAGAATATATACTTCACTTGCTTCCGCTTCTCCTTCTCCTTCTCCTCCTTCAATTCGTGTAATTCCAGTATCCATGTATTGTTGTTGTTGTTGTTGTTGTTGTGGTTGTTCTTTTTCTTTTTCTCTCTCTCTTTCTTTGAATCGTTCTACCATTCGAACATCTCCCAAATAATTCGCAAATATATGCCCCACAAATTGAACCATATTTCCTTCTTTGTCATCGCCTAATGCATATATATCAATAAGTTCTTGTAACTTATTATTTGATGATATACGAACCGGTTCCATTATTTGTTTAATATGGGCAATAACATTTGTATATGGTTTGTATTTTGTCCATAACGTAGACGCAATATTGATTTGTCCTTGTTCCAACGAATTTTGTTGAATCGTTACGTCTTGCAATTGAGCCGCAAGAGTTCGCGCTTTTTTAAATACCTGTAAAATAATTTGTAGAGAGGGAGATTTAATTTCATCTAAACTGATAATTTGTTTCATTACGTCGGATGTTGATGAAGAAGAAAGATTTAAAATATCCGTTATAAACTGTATATCGGTGTTTAATTGAATAATTCCCGCCGTCTGATTTGTGGATGGAACATGTTGGGCGTTCAATTGTTTACGTATTCCTTCTTGTTTTTCGTTCCAAATGATCTTCATTTCTTCCATAAATTTCTCCTGCTTTTTTGTATATTCTCTTGAAATAGGATTGTTCGGTGCCGTCGCCCATAAATAATAATTTTTCACCGATTCTATAAATGCGCGATATAGAGGATGATTTATCACATCATTCAACCAACATGTCTGTAAAATAACAGAGTCGGGACCATGTACCAAACCTTTATTTGTAGGAGCAAGTATATCGGAACTGGGAAAAAGGTAGGCGAGAGATGTTGTGTGTAGAGAGGGGAACATTTGAGGAAATAAATAACTCATCATTACAACCATATTTTGACTTCCATATTTGGTTTTGTTGTTGTCTTTGTTATTGTTTTTGTTGTTGTTGTTGTTGTTGTTGTTGTTGTTGTTGTCTTTGTCTTTATCAGTTCTTTTCTGGTTCAAAATAGATTGCATAAATGCTCTGTCAAAAAAGAAACGAACCCGTTGTTGATATTGTTCGACAACCGTGCCTTTACCGTAAAACAATGTATCGGAAAAAAGAACCTCTTCTGTAAAAAAAGGATGCTTGGATGGAGTGTAATCCGATGAAAATGCGATTGACGGGAGAAATGACTTTTGAAATAAAACCCCTTTATTTGAATTGTCCGAGTTTAATAGCAAATACATATTTATCGGATAAATATGAATATTCATCGTTAGTTATCATATATAGATATGTTTTAACTGGGCGTATTTTTTGTTTCTCCCGATTTTTGCAGTTGTTGTAACGTGGCAATCGCATCTTTAATTTGTTGAGGAGAAGGAGGCGTTTGATTCATGGGTTGTTGCGACATGGTTTCTGTCATTTTTATATGATGGTCTGTAAAACTCTTGGGCAAAATACTAAAAGCACTTTCTTCATTAAACAAATAATCCATACAAAGTGTGAATAAAAGTGTAATTACCAAAGCGATATAAATATCTCGACAACCGACAAATGCAATACAAAATACCATAACATTACGGCTAAATGTATATTTTAAATAACTTTCCATGGATGGTGAGAGTTTCATTGTGACAAATTTGGAGGAAATATTCAAAACTATAATCATAATTCCAGCGAACATTTTACTGGTGCTTAACGCAGAAATATTTTGATGTACATAGTCAGACATTCGTAACATGGATTCTCCTATACCGACGTTTTGCCCTTTTTTTGACATTGATATAGTATAGTGATTTATTTGCCAAGGGGGGGTCACTATGTTGAAGACGAATAAACTAAAAAAATTGAAAATCTTTTTTTAATAACCAGAAACAAACTAAAAGCAAACAATGAATATCGAATTAATGAATATCGAATTAATTATTTTATCATTTTCCACGTTCTTTTCAATTATATGTATATCCTTCAATTTATTCGGATTAAAATCATTTCAAAACATAACCATTTTACCTGAAAAGGAAAAGGAAGGAGAGTATGGTCAAAGTATAACAATATATGCAGACGGAAAAAGTTATGAAGGAGAGTTAACATACAATAAAACAAATGATAAAGCATGTGTTATATTTACAAATGGCAACATCTATGGGCAACATCTATGAAGGAGAAGGAGAGTGGAAAGACAATAAAATACATGGTCAAGGTAAAATGACCTATTCAAATGGCGATATATATGAAGGAGAGTGGAAAGATAATAAAATACATGGTCGAGGTAGACTTACATTAACCAATGGTGAAATATATGAAGGAAAATGGAAAAATAACATTAGAGAAAAATAACATTAGATGTGCATATTTGTAAATTGGGAGGAAGAAAGATTGTCCAGAGAAGTGGTTTGTTGTTATCTTACTTGCATAATTGGTGTTTTATAATTCTAAGTAAAATTGATATTTTTTTAAACAAATAATTTTTTTATAAAACAACCATGAAAGACATTCCCTACGATAGTGCTCTTGTATGTTATGTACATAACACAAACAAATCTGATTATACATCTCAAATATTTACAATTGAACAAATTCACTGTTTCTTTGGTGAGGAAAAACGTAAAACATCCATTTCTGAATATGCTACAAATATATTTATCGAATTTGTGTATTACAACTCGCACAATACTGAATTCTTCGATGATGACAATATTTGCACATCCATTGTGAATAATGATACTCTTATGATTCGTTCATGGATGTCAGTGTATAATAATAATAAGACAATTCATAGTCCATATATTCGTGATAAAATTCAAGATAAATATATACAAGTAGCCCATTCTGTTATTGCGACAATTGACGGAATAGCATACTTAAATAATGATATAGAAATGCTATATAACAATTCCACTACATCATATGATGATTCTATTAATAATACTCCATTGAAGGATATTATTGCATTCATACAAAGGGATAAGGACTATTCATTCAAAAAAAACACATATAATATTCTTCATTCAGTTACAATAAAATAGTCAATATTATAAAAAGAATTGCTGAATGTGCGTTTTTTTACGTATAAAATCTTATTATGTTTGCAAATTTGCCGTAACACCGTTACAAAGGCATTATATGTCATCGGTCGTTCTATATAATGCACATTATCGTCATCATAATAATTATGAAGATACTGGCAAAATTCTACATGGTATTTATTAAATATCATTTTTTTATAGGCGGACATGTTAAATTCATAACCGTCTATGGTTAACATACATATTTTATCTAAAAATTGAAACAAATATTCATTTGGAACAGTTTTTTGAAACATTACTATATAACAAGATAAAATATAAAAGAAATTGAAAATCTTTTTTTATATTTGTATAACAAAAGAAATGAACGAAACAGAAATGAACGAAACAGAAAAAGAAAAAGCGAACGAAACAAAACAAATAGTAAATCCTTTTACGGTTAAAAGTGATACTATAATTGATTACGAAAAACTCATTATCCAATTCGGCAGTTCAAAAATAGATAATGAATTAATTGCTCGATTTGAACGTATTACTGGAAAACCGGCGCATAGATTTTTGCGTAGAAATATATTCTTTTCACACAGAGATTTGGATAAAATACTTACCATGTATGAAAATGGAGAAAAATTTTATTTATATACGGGAAGAGGACCGTCATCCGATGCATTACATATTGGACATACAATTCCGTTCTATTTTACCAAATATCTTCAAGACATATTTGATTGTCCTGTTGTAATTCAACTGACCGACGATGAAAAATTTGTTTTTAATCAAAATGTAACTTTGGAAGAATGTAATAGATTTGCGTTTGAAAATGCAAAAGATATTATTGCATGTGGATTTAATGCAGAAAAGACATTTATATTTACAGATACAAACTATATTCAATATATGTATCCAACCATACTAAAAATACAAAAATTAACTACCTATAATCAAGTAAAATCTATTTTTGGGTTTACGGCAACCGATAATATCGGAAAATCGGCATTTCCTGCGGTGCAGGCATCTCCCGCATTTTCATCTACTTTTACAATACCATTCAAAGGAAAGACTATGTCATGTCTTATTCCATGCGCAATTGACCAAGATGCGTATTTTCGTCTGACTCGAGATGTTGCTCCACGACTTGGCTACAATAAACCCGCCCTAATTCATTGTTCATTCTTTCCTCCGTTACAAGGATTGGGTGGGAAAATGAGTGCAAGTATTGCAAACAGCGCTATTTATCTTACCGATACAAAAAAACAAATTATGACAAAAATTAATAAACACGCATTTAGTGGAGGACAACAAACGATTGAATTACAGCGAAAATTAGGAGCAGATTTATCGGTGGATGTGCCGTATGAATATCTTAGATTCTTTCTTGAAAGTGATGACCAACTATCTCAAATTGAAAAAGATTATGCCTCTGGAGCTATGTTGTCAAGTGAAGTAAAAGATATATTAATTCATACCTTATTAGAAATGATTGAACAACACGCGCTTTTACGAAAAAATGTAACCGATGATGTGGTAGAACAATTTATGCGAGTTAGAGAATTGTGTATTTGATTGAATTGGGTTGATTGAATTGGGTCCGAGCATTTGAATAAAAATAAATTACTATAATAAATGACTGGAAATCGTATTTTTTATATATGTATTGCTTTTTTATTGTTATCAGGTATCGTGTATGTGAAAGACTATTATCGAAAGGAATATTTAGAAACAAATGATGAATACAAGCTTATTCAGGAATACCTTTTAAACGATTCGCCATTATACGGATTGAATCGTCCAAAATTATGGATTCATACAAAATACGAAATAAATGCGCGTATGTGGCAGAGTTTCCAGTCTCGAAATACCACCGATCTGAATCAACCATTTATCCACCTGACTATTAAAACAATTGTCGACCACTGTTCCAAAGATTTTAATATTTGTTTGATTGACGACGATACATTTGAAAAACTATTGCCGGATTGGGACGTTCGGCTCTCAACCATCGCCGAACCGCTTCGTCACCGCATCCGTCAATTGGGACTGTTAAAATTGGTGTATTATTATGGAGGTATGGTTGTCCCCAATTCGTTTGTATGTCGTAAAAATTTAGCTCCTTTATTTCATAATTCGTCGCAAGAATTGGACGCAGACCGCCTCCCCGTTCCTTTTGTGTTTGAACAAATAAATACAAGTGAAAATCGTATCGTCGACCCAAAACATTCCCGATTTCTCCCCGATATAACTATGTTTGGCTCAAAAAAAAACAGTCCCGCTATAAAAACATGTATTGAATACGTGTCGGGACTTACTCTATCAAATGGACATGTGTCCGGCGAAGCCGAGTTTGTGGGAATGATTCCGCTTTTTTTACAGAATTTATGTAACGATAAAAAGGTCATATTGGTCGATGGAACAAAAAATGGCGTGAAAACAAATCGACGGCAAGAGGCGGTTCTTCTGGACCGATTAATGGAAGAAGAATATGTCGATTTGTCCGACGACAATTACGGGGTGTATGTGGATGATGATGCACTATTATCCCGTATTCATTATCAGTGGTTTGCGGTTATGTCAAAAGCCGAGATTTACACATGTCAGTGTGCATTGGCAAAATATATCATGTCGGCATTGGTGGATGCAAAAGATGTCAAAACATCCATATTGCAAAACCAGCGAAGTGTTGTATCGATTTAATATCCAAAAATAAATAACATTTCAAGAATTAATTCAACCGGAAACGGTTCATTAAGAATTGTTTATGATAGATAATAATTTACATTTATCTATTACCAAATAATTCATTAATCTTTTTCGAATTAATAACTTATTTCAGTAGTGGACAACATTCTTTTTCCAATCGTATGATTTCATTGTATTGTTCAATTGTTTTTTCAGAAAGTTTAAATCCATATAGTTTCTTGCATGTTGCATAAATTGGATTATTTTCACAATATAATTCTTGTAAAGTAAGATGTAAAATATCAAGAGATGTGAGTTGATTATTCCAACAACATAAGTCTTGTAAATTGGGAGGAAGATTATCCAGAGAAATCAGTTGATTATGTGTGCAATATAATTTGTGTAGATTGTAAGGAAGATTATCCAGAGAAATCAGTTGATTATATGCGCAATATAATGTTTGTAGATTGGGAGGAAGATGGTCAAGAGAAGTAATTTGATTATCGTCACAACGTAATTCTTGTAACTTGGGAGGAAGATTTTCGAGAGATGTTAGCTTATTATTTGAACAATATAATTCTTGTAACTTGGGAGGAAGATTTTCGAGAGATGTTAGCTTATTATTTGAACAATATAATCTTTTTAAATTTGGGTAGAGAGATAAATCCGGTAAAACAGTTAAGTTTTGTCCCGATAAATTCAAATAGAATACATCATAATCAGACATTTTGTTTTTGTGTTTTTTTCGCTGTTTTTGTTTTTGTAGTTATTTTTTAATCAATTTTCTTCGCTTCTAAACATCTGAATTAATCGTAACAATTCTCTATCGTGACGATAAATAAAGGGCATGATTGGAATTGCATTTGCCACATTTTCTTGATATGTTTCTACGGTATCATCTACAATTCGGGTATTATGAATAGTATATGTATCCGGATATGCTTTATAGACATATTCGAGAGGTTTATGAATAATTAATGGATGTATTGTATTGTGAGATGGCTGTTTATGTATTGGCATGGAAAAAGTAAATACATGTCCATTTGCACCTAAAATAGAATGTGTATTATTGGCAATACGCGGTTGTTTTGTCGGTCGCCAAATAAGTCGACAATTATGTCGCACCCACACAAAATCAAAGGACGCATTTTCGGGCATAACATGTTGTAATACATTTGTATATACGTAGTCAAACCAATCTTTTGTGGCATATGTCCATATGCTTACATTTTGAAATCGCTGAAAAATATATTCAAAAAATTCCCTTAAATAGGGTCGCGGAGTGACTTCATTCATATTATATTGGTTAAAACAATGTATTAGTGTATCATCCATATCTAAAATAATATTTTTATTGGATAGTGTTGTATTATTTTCTTTTTCCTTTTCCTTTTCCTTTTCCTTTTCCATTGAAATAAATTCTGTCATTGTATCTGTAAAAATATATAATATAACTTTATCTAATATATTGAACCACTCAAATGAAGTTTTCAGAAAATCTTTTTTTAATAACCACGACACAAACTAAAAGCAAACAATGAATCTCGAAATTAAAAATGAAAAGGGAAATTGGCAATATATCGCGATATATTCAAATGGAGAATATGAAGGAGAGCAGAAAAACGATAAAAGACATGGTCAAGGAATATTTACATATGCAGATGGAGCAATTTATGAAGGAGAGTGGATAGACAATAAAAAACATGGTCAAGGAACATTTACATATGCAGATGGAGCAATTTATGAAGGAGAGTGGAAAGAGAATAAAAGACACGGTTACGGTAGATTTATATTTTCAAATTCCAACATATATGAATATGAAGGAGAGTGGAAAGAGGATAAAAAAGATGGTCACAGTCGAATGACATATGCAAATGGCAACATCTATGAAGGAGAGTTTAAAGAGGATAAAAAAGATGGTCACGGTCGAATGACATATGCAAATGGCAACATCTATGAAGGAGAGTTTAAAGATAATAACAGACACGGTCAAGGAATATTTACATTTACCAATGGTGAAATCTATGAAGGAGAGTTTAAAAAAGGCGTATTTATAGAAAGTGTTTCACAAATACCTTTCATTAAATAAAAAATTAATATATTGAACCACTCAAATGAAGTTTTCAAATAAATTGAAAATCTTTTTTTAATAACCAGAAACAACATTAAAAGTAACAATGAATCTCGAAATTAAAAAGGAAAATGAAAAAGAAAATGGAAATAAGCAAAGTATCACAATATATTCAGATGGAACAAGCGATAAAGGAGAGTTAACATACAATAAAATAAATGGTAAAGTCACTATCATATTTACAAATGGAAAAATATATGAAGGAGATTGGATAGACGATAATATATGTGGTCAAGGTAAAATGACCTATTCAAATGGAGACATATATGAAGGAGAGTGGAAAGACGATAAAACACATGGTCAAGGCACATATACATATGTGAGTGGAGATATCTATGAAGGAGAGTGGAAAGACGATAAAAGACACGGTCAAGGGACATTGACATTTGTAAGTGGAAATATCTATGAAGGAGAGTGGAAAGACGATAAAACACATGGTCAAGGCACATATACATATGTGAGTGGAGATATTTATAAAGGAGAGTGGAAATACAATAAAAATATTTATAAAGGAGAGTGGAAAGATGGTAAAAAACACGGTCAAGGAACACTGACATATGTTAATGGCAACATCTATGAAGGAGAGTGGAAAGAAAATATTATACACGGTCACGGTCGAATGACATATGCGAACGGTTCTGCCTATGAAGGCGAGTGGAAAGAGGGTCAAAAGGATGGATATGGAAAAACAATTGAGGAAGGTTACTGGAAAAAAGGCGTATTTATAGAAAGTGTTTCACAAATACCATTCATTAAATAAAAAGTATTTGTGAAAATGCGAGTCGGTAATATTAAATTATTTTTTGCAATCGTTCTTCCGGAGAATAATTGGGAGCGTACATTTGATAAAATTGTTCTATCATGTCATCCGTATTTCCTCGAATATAAATTTCATGTGTATCATCATTTGCATATATAGTAATTGTTTCTGTTTTTATTGGTTGTTTTATTGGTTGTTGTATTTTTGTTTCTGTTTTTATTGGTTGTTGTTGTGTTTTTTTATTGAAGGTTACTTTCTTTTTTTGCTCTTTTCCTTTTGTTTCAGTAATTGTTTCGGTAGTAATTGTTTCCGTAAGTGCATTATTTACATTTTTATTTGTATTTACATTTTTATTTGCATTTTTAAAATCAATTATTTTATGTAACCACACCGGCGAAAATGATGCATAATACAACCAATGGCTCATAATATATTCTTTTTCTTGTAATGTCGGCTTGTGTGTATTTTCGAACCATGTATATATTTCGTCATTTACGCTATATTTTCTATATGTCCACAGTTTGTCCCACGTTAAAGGCACATCTTCAATTATATATTCACGCACATGTGTATCATTAAACAACAAACGTTCCGAAACAATCGTTTTTGAATTCGTGTATGTCATTAAATTATAAATAAAGGAATACAATACAGCAGGTGTAAGCGTATCGGCTGACAAAGGTTTCCATTCTTTGGCGACATAGTTGTCCAATCGTTTTTTATTGTTTTTATTTGCAAAAGCAATAAATGTATATGTTCCATCTTCATCAGAACACCCACAACAGTATTTTGTTATGTTTGTAAGAATATCTTCCACAAATCCAGAATAGAACAATTCCATTGCCCAAAAGATTGCCTCTTTAGAATTATCGAACGATAGAGCCCAGATAAACGATATTTCAACTTCAGATTTTAGATAAAGTAAGCGGGTTAGTGTGGTCATTTTTGCCTTTGCGTTTATTTAGTCATGTAATCATATTCATTTTTTTCTTTCTTCTTTGTCTTATTTATCTATCTTTCTTATTTATCTATCTTTCTTACTTATCTATCTTTCTTATTTTTATCAGAGTATAGAATATAATATGGATAAAATACGACGAGGAAGAGGAAAAGGAACTCAAAAAAGAGTAAAACGAATTCGTAAAGGAGGAGACGGAGAATCTATGCCAGCGCCGGAACCTATACCGGCGCCAGCGCCAGCACCAGCACCAGCACCAGCACCCATAACTGCTCCCCAAACTCAACCGATAAAATCAAATTGGTGGGATAAATTTTTATTTTGGAAAAAACAGGGAGGTAGAAAAACATTACGAAAACGTAAAGATAAAAGATAATTTATATGTAGTATAAAATATGTCTCTATTTATTCACTGTGAAAATCAAGAATTGCTATGGAAAATTATTCATCGCGCAATACATAGCAAGGATGATATGACGGATACATTCCGTCAAATTATACAGCAATTTCACGAAAAATATCCGACGGTTACCACCTATGAGGACCTTGTTTTTGTAAATAAACAGGTCTTGTCGTGTATTTTATTGTCACAAACAAACGAACCCATAAATGAACCCATAAAAAATGACCAAAAAGAAACTGACCAAATAAAAAACGAACCAATAAAAAACGAACCAATAAAAAAAGAAACCGATTATTCGTATAATAATCCGTATATTGTGCCAAAACAAGATGAAATAATATTTAGCGTAGAACGAGATGAACCTATTTCGAATATAGAAGAATTGGTGTCTGCGGAAATGAACGCACGAATGGAATTGTTATCTGAAGTTGCCAAACAAAACAACGATAAGAAAAACACCAAATAAGAAATAAAATTGAACATTTTTTATTTGTATTACATCAACAATAAAACATCAACAATAAAAATGAATTTGCAAGGAAACACTATTGACCGAATTGAGGAGGAAATAAGTATTCAAAAACGATGTTATTTAAAAAATAAAAAGTTAGTATTATCCTCAACAGAATCTGATGAATATATGCATACATATCAATACAAAAATGGAAATTCTCGTATTTTACAATATAATGAATCTATTGAAGATATACTGAATTTAGATACATCACAACTTGGTGATAACGATGATTATCATATTATATGTAATGATTCTATTAATAAATTTATTCCCAATACTTTAAATGGAAATAAATTATATAATAACTGTAAATTATTATTAGTTTATCAACGAACAGAGCCAAATGGAGAAATATGGCGAAAAGGTGCTATACTAAATACGGTAACACACAAAATAGCACTTATTACAACAACTAATTCTGAAACAAATATAACAAAAAATAAAAATAAAGCATTAAAAACACATGATGTAAATTGGTTTGTAGGTAAATATGGATTATCTGCCCCAATTGTATTTTGGAGAGACCTGCAAACTATTATTCGTAATAACTAATATCACATAGTTAGTCTATTACTATATTATAATCAATCGCATAATGAAATATTTAGGTGGAAAACATAAGATTGGTAAAAAGATAGCTGAATTTATGATTTCAAAATATTCTTCAGATAAAGTAAATGGATATTTAGAACCATTTTGTGGTTCTCTTGGAGTATTTAAACATATGACAAATAGTGGATATAAAAAATGTATTGCGTCAGATATTCAACCCGATTTAATTGAAATGTGGAAACAAATACAACGAAACACATTAAAAATTCCAAATAAAATAACAGAAACCGAATATAACAAATTAAAAATTAGTGATATAGATAAACCAAATCCAATTCGAGCTATTGCAGGTTTTTTTTTATCATATGGCGGAAAATATTTTGCAGGATATTCTCAAAAATGGGCAGGAGCTTCTGGACGAAATTTTTTGCAAGAATTTAAAAATGGAATAGAAAAAATAAAACCTCAAATTCAAAAACAAGAAGTTATTTTTGAAAATAAATCATACAATAATTTTCATCCAAATAATATGTTAATATATTGTGACCCTCCATATAAAGGAACTGAATCATATTCATCAGTTGAAAATTTTGACCATAATAAATTTTGGGACACAATGCGTAAATGGAGTAAAAATAACTTTGTATTTATTTCAGAAGAAACCGCCCCAAATGATTTTACGAGTATTTGGTCAAAACAAAAAAGAAGAACATTAGATAAAACCAATAGGTCTAATAAAAAAGAACATTTATTTATATATTCAAAAGGAAAAATATCTTCTTTAAATTCAAGAATAACACAAAAAAATAAACAGCAAAAAAATATACGAAAAACAAGTAAGAATATTATGTAATTTATTTTATTTATTGTATATTTATTTATTTCGAATTTTGACGTTTTCCTATTTTTCTACCGATTTGTGCGTAATTTAGTTGTGATATTGTTGGTAATAATCCTACACAGTCAGCTTCAGTAATCTGTATTTTAAAATACCATTTCCCATTACTACCCCCAGATGATTTTTCCCAATTATTATTGGCATTTTTGAACATTAATTCCAAGTTCAGAAATGACCATTTACATCTATTTTCTTTTTGACGTTTTCCATATTTAAACCAGTGTTGGGCAGATGATGGCGACATTTCATATATTAAACTACGAATACTTGCATGTTTATCATGTTTTTCACAAAAGGGTTTTGTTGTCCATGGATTAATATTTCCAATTATATCCAAGTATTTTGTTGTAAATTCTCCAATTTTCCAACGTTTTCCCCCATTTTCTAATTGTAATTTGTGTCCGATTATTTTCATAATTGTATATTTTGATAATTTACCATTAATAAATTTTTCTGTAATAAAATTGTTTGAACATTTAGTTAAATTGATAAGTTTTTCTTTTTCTCGTGTAAGTGGATTTACTACTTCTTGTTCTTGAATAAACGGATTTACTTGAGGTACATGATGTTTTGCAAATACTGAAAATAAATGAAATTGTTTTCTAATTTCAATCGCCAATATATTATTACTATAAAAGAAGTTTGTCATATCGCATATGATTTAGTGTTTTAATTTAAAAGTATGACTTAAAAAAAAATTTTCAATTTTTTTTATTCAATTGACTTCTATATCGCATGTCACGTCTCACTACATACATATGTTCGTTCTAAAATTTTTGATAATATAAAAATCGGCGTTTGAAATGTTAAAAGGTGTAATATACCATTTTCCAGAGCCAACTTTTACAATTACTATACAATTATTTTCTATTGCTACGGTAATCATTTCATTTAATGTTTTATCATTTTTATGATACATTATACATTCTATTTATAAAGAATAAGTGTTTTTTCCACATCTTCTACGGAAATACTCGTATATTTTGTCTCTCTGTCATACAAACTATATCCAACAATCAATTCATTTGTTTCTTTCCAATACATGAGTCCCATGGCGTATTCGACAATACCTTTTTCAAAGGTAAAAAAGGGACTGTATTTTTTTAATGTGAGGGTTTCTTGGTCCAAGACAATCCAAATATGATAGTAATATCGTCGGTCCTCATAACTCACACAATGGCACAGAAACCATATTTCTTTTGTTGGTAGTTGTTGTAGTTGTTGCGGGGGGTGCGGGGGTTGTTTTGTTTCAATACATATTCCGTTGGATGAGCCTCGTATATGTTTAAAAAAATAGGGTGTCATGTGTTCATGCGTCACAATTAAATTCGATTGTTTTTGGGGTTGTTTTTGTTGTTGTTGTTGGGGTTTTTGTTGTTCTTCTTTTTCTTGTGGTCGTTCGTTCTCAATAACAATTCCTATTTTTAACGGATACCAGCCATACACGTGACAAATATGTCCTTTCGCATCTTCCAACAAAACCCAATTCTTTTCTATTGCTTGTTCGCGTAAAATAGTAGCACCCATATTTTCACCCGTTATCAAATTTATTTTACCGTGTTCAATGCCAATATCATTTGCAGACAATCCACGATTTGCATTGTATATAATTTCATTTGAATAAGAAGTAGAAGAAAAAGGTCTCACATCTTCCAGTCCGACATATACGTTATCGAGAGAGGTATTATACGGCATAATCCATTCCTTTGTTTTTATCCATTTGTTTCTTCTTGTATCTATAATGGACATGACATTGATGGTTGAAATGGTCTCTCTATTCATATATTGTCCCGTATCCGAAATACGGTAATTTACATATCGCACAATCGACACAACATTTCCGTTCGGCAGGCGACAAAAGGAGGGAGTGCTTGAAACAAACTCATCCGGTATTTTTACATGAAAAAGCGTTTTCATATAGTTCATTTGTTGGACTTGATTTGTTTGTGTTTGTTGTTGTTGTTGTGTTATTTGTGGAGCATAGAATTTATAGTTTCGTAAAATACACTGTATGTGTCCGTCATCAATCAACGAACTCGCCATAACTTTCATACACATATTCACCGAATTGTATTCCGGTGCACTCCGGTATCCTGCAAAAACGGTATATTCAAAATCCAATTTCCAGTCATATACCTCCTTCTCCCAAAATAAATAATCCATGACTTTCCCTGAACCCATGGTCTTTGCTCTCTCTTGATCCGCTATCTGATAAAACCGCAACGCCAAATCGTTCTTTAACGACATGCGATAATATCGGACAATTTCATATAAATTTTCAATACGAGACGGATATATTTGATATGCGTCTAACCACGCCGTCACGGCTTTCCCCATAATATCTTCACAAATATCTTTGGTCTGTTGTGGAGTTAAATCCTTGTCTTGTGCCGTTTGTTCTGCGATATGACGATATACACGTCCAATCCAGTAATAACATTGCCACGTTTCTTCAAACCAACCTCCTATCCGAATTCGTCTTTTATACATTTCAATTGCATTTTCATATTGACCTATGTCGCGGTAACTATTCGCCAAATAAAACAAATATCGGTCGTTGTCCGGCAGTTCGTCCAATCCTTTTTTAAGAAGTCGAATATCTCGTTCAAATTTATCGTGTTTGGCTCCTCCGTCGCCAATATCGCGAATGAATATAATGGATTTATCGAATACTTGTCCTTTATAATTGGTTCCGTCCCCCACTTTCACAAATTCGTGGGTAACTCCCCAGTAAAAAATATCAATATTATTACGGACAATACGAATATTTTTATAGTACATGCCTTCATTTCCTTGAAATAAAAAATAGAGGTCATCGGTAAGAATGGATTTAAATTGTTGGGGGGACATGCGAGGGTCAATTTCTATACGCATGTCGGCATCCAGTAATAAAATATAATCGGCAGGCAGGTCGCGACACGCGCGGAGCGCGTGAGAGCGATTGTATCCAAAATCACGGAATGGTTCATGTAGAATAACTCCTCGAATCGGAGAGGGTCTCGTTCGGTTTATTTGTTCAAAATAGTCGCGAATGATTTGTTCAGTTCCGTCACTACTTCCGGTATCTATAATACAAAAAAAATCCAATATATGCACAACGGAATCAAGAAGTCTCGTAATAATTTTGGATTCATTTTTAACAATCATATTTAAACAGAGGGTTTTTGGTTGGTTTATTTTTTGTTGGTTCATTTTTTATGTAAGTAATAACAAATGTTTATTTTATTATTTACGGTTGTTGGTTATCGCCTGTGAAACCTTATCGCAGGTTCGTTGGCATTCTTCCTTTGTTTTGTATCGCATATATGTATTTTTATTATATGAGTTTATTATAGTATTGACTTTATGTGTCAGTATTACTTCATATGGAAATGCACGGTCCTTAATACAAAACAATCGTTTTTTCATACTAATTTCGCGAATATTGGCTACATCAACTCGAATTGACGTGAATTGTCCGTTCATGGTGAATGGTATCGTTATCGAATTCATTTTATTGTTTGTTTGTTTAATTTATATGTTTTATTCCGTTTTTAATTTATCAATTTTCTTTCTACTTTCTACACTAAAAAATAGTTATGGGTGTTTGCGCAACCTTATTTTCCGTCAAAACAGCTTGTAGTCCATATGACACATTTGTGCTGGAGGCAGTGGTCGGTTTGTTTCCATACATTTTTATAGCAGTTGCGGGGTCAGTCGCAACCGTGAGTCGTTGGAAAAGAGATAAATATATATCGGACCCCGACCCAAACTGTATTTTCCATGGGTTTGAAGAGCAGGTTACCGACGGAATTCCTTGGATTTGTTGCGATATTACCAATCCTCCATTCAAATAACAGTCACAAATATTATTATTCACACTGACGATAACATATGTCCATGTCTGAATGGGAAAATTATTTGTAATGGTAATTACATTTGGAACGACCGATGCAGTGGCGGAGGTGGCAGGATTACACGCCGATGCACCACTATTTATTGAAAAAGTCAAGGTAGGACTTGTTGTGCCTAAATCCAATGAAAGGTCGGGAAACCCATACGGAAGAGAGGAAGCAGATGCGGTGAAAATATTTTTGGGAGATTGCGACCACGTATTCACATAAATCCAAACTCCGTAAGAAAAATTGGAGGATTGGGGAGATGAGATAGTTGTTATGGCGGGAAGAGGAGTTGCACTGTTTAACCATACGGATGATATGGTGGTTGTAGTAGAAAAATAGTATTGATACACCAAATACAATAGCACTAAAATAATGATTCCCAAAATTATGTAAACAATAACGGACATATTATATTATATGTGCGGTTTTTTAATTTTATGGATTTATTTTTATGGATTTATAAACAACATATAATATTTGTATTTTTGATATAAGTTATCTCCTCTCCATTCTAACCACTTCAATACACGCAGTTCATATTCATCATCGGTTTCTTGAAAATTTCGCATATTTATGTCACATGCATTTTCCATTTTGGTTCCTGCATACATTGCTTTATGTGATATAGCTTTAAAACGAGTATGTTCATCATACGGAGAACCATAGATATTCATTTTATGTAATCTGTCTGTATTTTGTATTTGTATATGTAATAGATAATAATCACTCGGCTGAATATATTTTGTTACAATAGATTCGGTTTCATACCATATATCGCCTGTTTCTAATTCTGGATATATTATACGATTGTTAATAGGACCCTTACGTTCATCAAAACAATTTCTTAAGATTTTTATTTGCGTCATTTCATCAAACAATTGTTTTCTCGTGTTAATTAAATCTACAGAACGTTCGATTACCGTATTTTTTGACCACATGTCGCAGGTTTTAAAGAATTCGCAGTAATCTCGAACCCGTTTTGCGACCTTTTTAATTTGAAACTGTATTTTTTCTTTTTCAATTAATGCATTCACTTGATTAGCGATTTCTTCTTCTTTTTTAATTAATTCATTCACTTGATTCGTTATTTCTTTTTCTTTTTCAGTGAATGCATCCACTTGATTCGTTATTTCTTTTTCTTTTTCAGTTAATTCATCCACTTGATTCATTATTTTTTCTTCTTTTTCAATTAATTTATCCACTTGATTCGTGATGTCTTCTTCTTTTTCAATTAATTCATCCACTTGATTCGTTAATTCATTCAATTGATTCGTTATTTCTGTATTGTGTTTTTCGACATTGGTAAAATCATCCTCTATAACTCGATCTATTTCTTTGATGGACCCGTTTATTTTGTGTATAGAATCTACTATTTCGTCATTGGATTCATACAACTTTTGCACTTTATCAATAAAGTCCATGATTTTTTGTTTTATTCTTACGAGTTCAGTAATAAGAATAAAACTAACAATTCCAACAGTAAAGGTTATGAAAATATACGACATGATTATTTGATTGATTTTGTATTAAAAAAAGATTTTCAATTTTTCAAATAAGGGATTTTGATTTACGAAAACTATTTTATTAAACACTTATTGTTTAAATTCTGAACACAATATATAATATTTATATTTTTGATATAAGTTATTTGCTCTTAACTCTAACCACTGTAATATACGTAGTTCATATTCATCTTCGGTTTCTTGAAAATTTTGCATATTTATTTCACATTCATTTTTTAAAACTAGTGACATTTGTTGATATGATGTTATTATTTCACTTGATTTAGTCACATTTAAATAAAATATATGATAATTATTTTTTGATATGTATTTTTGTATAATTAAATATGCTGGTCCTTCTGGATTTATTGTAAAATGCTCTAATACTGGAAAAGCTATAATATTTGATGTTGGATGTTCTGGACGTTCTGGACGGTTTGATAAAATTTGCATTCTATAATGAATTGATTGAATAATATCTTGTCTTGCGCCAATTGGGTTATTTTCTATTCTATTTTTTGACCACAGTTCGCACGTTGTAAAGAATTCACAGTAATCTTGAACACGTTTTGCGACCTTTTTAATTTGAAACTTTATTTTTTCTTTTTCTCTTCTTTCTTCTTCTTTTTCAATTAATGTATATATTTGATTTGTTATTTCTTCTACTTGATTCGTGATTTCTTCTTCTTTTTCAATTAATTCATTTACTTGATTCGTTATTTCTTCTTCTTTGTCAATTAATGTGTTCACCTTGTCCGTTATTTTTTTTTCTTTGTCAATTAATGTATTCACTTTATCCGTTATTGCTGTATTGTGTTTTTCAACATTGGCAAATTGTATGTCTTCTTTTTCAATTAATGCATCTATTTTATCCGTTATTTCGGTATTGTGTTTTTCGACATTGGTAAAATCCTCCTCTATAACTCGATCTATTTCTTTGATAGACCCGTTTATTTTGTGTATAGAATCTACTATTTCATCATTGGATTCATACAACTTTTGCACTTTATCAATAAAGTCCATGATTTTTTGTTTTATTCTTACGATTTCCGTAATAAGAATAAAACTGACAATTCCAACAGTAAAGGTTATGAAAATATACGACATGATTATTTGATTGTTTGTTTTGTTTGTTTGATTTATGTAATTAAAAAAAGTTTTTCAATTTTTTTCGATTTGTTTATCATGCATTAATTAATCCATTTTCTTTCCCTTGTTTTTCAGAGTTTTTTTAACGGGAATTTGTTCAATCATTTTTTCCAATTCAATAATATCTGTATCCATATCATCCATAAAAGATGTCATGCATGTTGAAATCTCGCGTATTTGAATCGTCTGTTCTCCGGCGAACTCACATAATTCTTTGACGGCGCCTTTTACCGTCAATAACGTTTCTTCTATTTTTGCAATTTTTTTTTCATATTCATCGAATTTTTGTTTTAATCGGTCTTGTTCTTTCACGAGAAAGAATAGGGAGACAAGTATTACATATACGACAATGTTTTGATTTGTGTAGAATAATTCGTACATTTTATTTGATTGTATTTGTTTTGTTTGTATTTGTTTTTACAAGAAAAAATAAATCAATTTTATCTTGGAAAATTAAATGACATAAACAATAAATAATATATTTTTGTAATAAACGAATAAAATGACAGACTATACCGTAACAGAATTAAATTTATCGGGACAACAATTAACAGTTTTACCGGATTTATTTCTCTATACAAATTTACAAACATTATATTGTGACCATAATCAACTAATTTCTCTCAACAATCTTCCTCTTACTTTACAAAAATTAAATTGTGCAAATAATAATTTTACTTCTCTAACCAATCTTCCTCCCAATCTACAAATATTAATTTGTCGTGAAAATAAATTAACTTCTCTTGATAATCTTCCTTCCAATTTACAATACTTATATTGTAGAAATAATAAATTGACTTCTCTGGACAATCTTCCTCCCAATCTACAAAAATTATATTGTGAAACTAATCTACTGACTTCTATTGACAATCTTCCTACCAATCTACAAATAGTAAATTGTATTGATAATCAACTAACTTCTCTTGACAATCTTCCTCCGAATCTACAAGAATTAGATTGTGCAAATAATAATTTGACTTCTCTGAATAATCTTCCTCCGAATCTACGCATGTTGTATTGTTCAAAGAATCCACTAACTTCTCTCGACAATCTTCCTCCCAATTTACAAACATTAGATTGTTCAAAGATTCTACTAACTTCTCTCGACAATCTTCCTCCCAATCTACAAAAATTATATTGTAGTAATAATCAACTAACTTCTCTCGACAATCTTCCTCCCAATTTACAAACATTATGGTGTGAAGAGAATCAACCCGCAAGGCTCGGCGGAGCTGAGTCCGCCTTTGGCACTTCTCTAAACAATCTTCCTCCCAATTTACAAACATTATGGTGTGAAGAGAATCAACCCGCAAGGCTCGGCGGAGCTGAGTCCGCCTTTGGCACTTCTCTAAACAATCTTCCTCCCAATTTACAAACATTATGGTGTGAAGAGAATCAACTTGCAAGGCTCGGCGGAGCTGAGTCCGCCTTTGGCACTTCTCTAAACAATCTTCCTCCCAATTTACAAACATTATGGTGTCGCAACAATCAAATTACTTCTCTTGACAATCTTCCTCCCAATTTACAAGAATTATGGTGTCGCGACAATCAAATTACTTCCCTTGATATTTTACCTCTTACTTTACAAATATTACGTTGTGAAAACAATCCAATTGATACAACATGCAAGGAACTATATGGATTTGAACTTTCTGAAAAAACAATTGAAAAATACAATGAAATCAAACGATTGGAAAAAGAATGTTGTCCGCTACTTAAATGAAACGACAGAAGAAAATTGATACATATATTATTTATTTTTTAATCAAACAAATAATAAATGACAGACTATACCGTAACAGAATTGAATTTATCTTGTCAAAATCTAACAGTTTTACCGGATTTATCTCTCTATACAAATTTACAAACATTATATTGTGACCAGAATCAATTGACTTCTCTCGAAAATCTTCCCACCAATTTACAAACATTAAATTGTTACAATAATAAACTAACTTCTCTAACCAATCTTCCTCCCAATCTACAAATATTAAATTGTTACAATAATAAACTAACGTCTCTTGACAATCTTCCTCCCAATCTACAAATATTAACTTGTTCAAACAATACACTGACTTCTCTAACCAATCTTCCTCCCAATCTACAACAGTTATATTGTCATAACAATCATCTCACAAGTCTCGATAATCTTCCTCTTACTTTACAAAAATTATATTGTTATGAGAATCAACTCACTTCTCTGGACAATCTTCCTCCAAATTTACAAAAATTATATTGTTATGAGAATCAACTCACTTCTCTGGACAATCTTCCTCCAAATTTACAAACATTACTTTGTTTAAATAATCAACTCACTTCTCTTGACAATCTTCCTCTGAATCTACAAGGATTAAATTGTTCAAACAATCAACTCACTTCTCTTGACAATCTTCCTCTGAATCTACAAGGATTAAATTGTGAACATAATCATTTTACTTCTCTCGAAAATCTTCCTCCCAATTTACAAAAATTATATTGTGGAAATAATCAATTGACTTCTCTGGACATTCTTCCTCCCAATTTACAAGAATTATGGTGTTCATTTAATCAACTGACTTCGCTGGATAATCTTCCTCCCACTTTACAATACTTAGAATGTAATGACAATCAAATTGTAAGTCTTTTTGGAACTTCTTTTCCTTCCGGATTACGAGAATTATATTGTGACAATAATCAACTCACGTCTCTTGATATTTTACCTATTTTGTTAGATGTATTATATTGTTCCAATAATCAACTTACTTCTCTTGATTATCTTCCTTTGTTAGAAGATTTGTGTTGTAATAACAATCCAATTTATACACTATATGGATTTGAACTTTCGACAAAAACAATGAACCAATACAATGAAATTAAACGTATGGAAAAAGAATGCTGTCCTCTATTAAAATAAAACTGCCTGTTAATTAAAATTGATAATATAATTCATATTTTTTTACAATAATCAAATGAATCAAATAAACCAAATGAATAGTTCCAACCCCGAATACGTCTATGATGAATACTTAGATTGTGAAAAGAATCCGATTTATACAACATGTAAAGAACTATATGGATTTGAACTTTCTATACAAACAATTGAAAAATACAACGAAATCAAACGATTGGAAAAAGAATGTTGTCCTCTACTGAAATAACACTTTTGTAAATGTTGTCCTCTACTGAATGATATCATAAACAGCATTTTTGTCGATTTTAGTGAAAGACTCATCAATAAGTTTTTTTATCTTCTCAATTTTATCGCCCAGTTCCTGAAACTTTGTATTCGCATCTGTTTGGCAATCTGGGTTTTTATCTGGATGTAATTTTAATGTCATTTGTTTATACATACTTGTAAATTTTTTTGTAAAAAACTCTTTATTATTATTCGCCGGATGTTCCTGCATATCTTTAAAAATAGTATCAATCTTTTTTTTTAATTCATTTGAAACATTATTAATATTTGATGATACACACCCACTTTGTTTTGGTTTTGGTTCGGGTTTTGGTTCGGGTTTTGGGTCGGGTTTTGGTTCGGGTTTTGGTTCAGGTTCAGGTTCAGGTTTTTGTGGTTTTTGCGCAGGTTTATACGAATATGGATGACCCTCTCTCTTTTTCGCCTTTTCTCGAATTTCATCTAAATTTATAGATTCGGTCGAACTCTTTTTTTTATTTTCATATGGCTGACTTTCCCGCTTTTTCGCCTTTTCACGAATATCATTTATGTTAAATGCATTTTCATCAAACGGAGAAGAGGGAGGAGAAATATCCATTTTTACGGACCGTATTTTTTTACGCATAACAACTCTCTTTGTTTTATTTGCATTTTTTGGTTTTATTTTCCCATGAATACGATTTGCTTTATAAGTTCGGTTTTTCAATGTTTTTTTAATAACCATTATATATTAAAAACAGAAAATTAATACACAGCTTCTATTTCCACGAGGAGGAAGAGGACGGGGAAACAGGATTCGCCTTTACCTTAACCTTTTTTAACATGCCTACATTAAATCCCTTGTTTTGTTCTACTTTAGGTTGTGTTGGAATCGCCGCCATCTGCATTTGTTTATTTTTTAAATGTTTTTTTGGTGGTTTTGGAATATCAATGGACGAAAAGGAGGAGGAAGCAGAAGCAGAAGCAGAAGCGGAAGCAAGTGGCTCAATATGTTTACGTCTTTCCAATAATTTTATTTCGATTTCATTCAATGGACGCGGTTGTCGAGAAAAAGGTATCTGTTTAAATGTTTTGCGATTCTGACGAATTTGTGACATAAGAGATACATCATTCTTACGTTTTTGTTGAAGATTTTTTTGGGTTTTTTGGCGATGTTGTTTTGCGATATTTTTTTTACGACTTTCTTTCTTTTTTATTGCCCAATTGCGATTTTTAAATCCTAAAATGCGAAGATCCATTATATAATTATACCATATTTTTTTCTTTGTCTTTTTCTTTTTCTTTTTCTTTGTCTTTTTCTTTTTCTTTTTCTTTGTCTTTTTCTTTTTTTTCCTTTTTTCTTTGTCTTTTTCTTTGTCTTTGTCTTTTTTCTTTGTCTTTTTTCCTTGTCTTTGTTCTTCTCTCTCTAAATATGAATGGACATAAACCAGTAATAATGAAAGAATTATATATATATATGGAAGAATCAATCCCTCCTATTTTACATTTTCCTATTTACGACCCTCGCCAAATAAGCGAATTCAAAACAATGACGTTTTCAAATTATAAAAAGATTGAAGTGAAAGACGCTCTTATAAAATCCATGTCACAAGAAAAGGTTGAACCCGCATGTCACTGGTGCGCCGAACTTATTTGTAGCGGTCAGTTTATGGAAATCTGGGAGACACTTCTTTTATTTATCGGAAAACATATTCATATAGCAAATCCAAAAATCGTTATTTATTTACAGAAACGTTTCTCTCAATTTCGCGATATCATGATACAGGGACATTTCGCCACAGAACTTGAACTTCGTAACAATCGTATGATTCGAAATATGTTCGCCGAAATTGTGTGTATCATGTCGACATCGGCAAAAAAGAATAGTTTTGAACAAGTGAAAATCCAGCGCGAGGAATTTGATATGACCAATCATACACGAATTAAAGCGGATTCTCTTGATTATGCTCGCCCCATTATGAAAAAAGAAGACCCTCTCGAATTAACATTGGCTATCAATGAATTTTCCTACGATTTAAAAAACAATAATATGTTAAATGCGTGTTATTGGATTGAATGGTTAATTGAGTTTGATGTTATTTGTAAAACGCGTGGAGATAAATGTTTTGCCGAAAAACGCACTGAATTATCGGTAGAAAATAAACACAAATGCGATATAATATGGATTTTATGGGAGGCAATTCTGTATTATGGAGAGGAGAAACACAAACCCGAATTTATACAGAAAACACTTTTGGCACTTCACGATTTATTTTGTATTAAATATACCACAGGAACACCGAAAAAACGGCGGTATTTGCTTTATTTTGCGGTGGAATTAATTACAGAAACCGTGGATTTTGTATCACCTGCTTTTATTACCGACCGAGAATTAATGCAAACTGTGGTGGACCAAATCGACCAAGTGTATAAACAAATAAAAAAGCATGAAATTATAGATGAAAATGCCAACTATATGTTTATGGGATTGTCGGAAAAGGAGATTAATTTAAAGAAATCTCTCGGAAAAATGGAACTTATGAATTCGGCGGATTATTCGGGAACTCGTGATTAAAATAAATGCATACAATATATGTATATGAATATAACGAAAAAAAGAAGAGGTAAAAAAATTGAAAAATTTAAAAAAAGTAGAGGGAGTAATAAAAGTAAAAGTAGAAAGATGATGAAACAACATGGAGGAGGCAAAGAAATAAAAGACAAAGAAACAAAAGAAAAAGACAAAGAAAAAGAAATAAAAGACAAAGAAAAAGAAATAAAAGACAAAGAAAAAGAACAGAACAAAATTATTGGAGAAGGAACTCACGGAACAATTCGAGTCATGGACGAAAATAAAGTCATCAAAGAATTCAAAAATATAAAACAAAAAGGACATACATTATGCCCTCGTATTTTAGATGAAATTAATACAACTTGTGATACGGTTCAATACGAATATTTAGTTCAAAAATATATTGAATCGGAATTATCAAAAACACATATACGAGTTATTGTGCCAAAAGCATATACATTTTCGTCTACGCCGGATACATGTCAATATGAAATGGAGAGAATTTCACCTTTAGCTCCATTAGCTCCATTAGCTCCATTAGCTCCGGTTTCACCTTTAGCTGATGCGCCACTTATACAGGTAAATATAAGCGACCCAGATATGAATCAATATTTGCCAAACGTGGGGCATTTTTTGGGATTGAATGTATTGCCGCTCAAAATATTCAAAATGTCCAAAGAAGAATTTGTGTGTGAAATAGGAAAATTGTTTTCATTCTTTCATTTCCAGTTATTATTTGACGGATATGACTGTGAATTGTTGTTGGGAAAACTTTCTACGAAAAATGTGATTGCGTGTATTGATTTTGATAAAGTTTCGTGTATTGAATACAAAATTGGGTTTATAGCAAAACGAAAAATAGATGAACAAACCACGGATAACTATGAATTTACAAGTTCGAAAAAAATAGCCTCCTTTTTATTTGGCGCACTTATCAGTATGTCTTTATTACCAACCGACCACGCATTAAAAGAATCCTTTTTACTCGGATATCGCGAATATGTGAATTACGATGATGAAATGATGGTGGAAACATTGCATCATATGGTGGAGAGAATTTATGAATACGAAGTTTATGAATACGAAGTTTATGAATACGAAGTTTAGTCAATGGATTTTGGCAAAGATATAGTTTCTTTTTCTTGTGTTTGTGTTTCGGTTTGCATGTCATTCTTTTTTAATGCGAGAGTTCGGACAATTTTTGTTTGTCCGCTTTGTTCGTATTGACGATAAAAATATCTGACCAAGGATATTGAATTTGCCAAAATATTCATTGCGGTGCAATATGTAATTACACCATAATATGACCCCGGTTCTTCTATTTGAATAGAATACCACCAATAGGGGGGAATATACAGCATCATTCCTCCCGTTACATCATATTCTAACATTTGGATATTCTCATTTTTATTATCTTTCCCTTTATAGTCGCTGCGAAATTCATATTTTTCATAATCGTATATTGGATGCATATATTTTGAACTTTTAAAAGGCGTCATTTGTACCGTAATGCGACCTCCCTTCATAGGAACATAGATAAATTTACGCGAATCTGTATGATGTCGCATTATCGTGCTCGCTCCCTTACTACCAAAACAGACATCATATATAGTATGACATGTGTAATTCGGTTTGATATATTCATGAAACGAATCAAAATATTCCTCCAACACAGTCGCCTGAACGAATTCTTTGTTTCCTTCGCTAATATAATGTCCCGTCGAATCTGTATCCATAAGTGCCAATGCACTTGAAAAGGAAAGAGGTATCGAATCATCACTGGGTGTATCATTTGTATCACGCACATTTACAAATACATCTTGTTGCCCCACTTTTGCGGATAAATCTTCTAAAGACAGTGTATTCAAGTAATGAAACGTTGAAATAGTTGGTGCAAAATCAAATAAAATGGGCTGTTTTAATTGACATATTTCTTGGAGATGCGTGTTTCCGGCGTAATCTATTTCATAGATTTCATATTGGTCACCCTTTTTAAATTGGTCCATAAAATGAAGATAAAATAAAAAGAGAACAACGAAAATACCGATATATAAAAACATATTATGTATGTGTTCTATATTTTCTTTTACTTCAAGAAACGAGTAAATCTTCTCTTTTTCCAAGATAAAATTGATTATTGTTCTTTATATTTTGTATTATTAACTACAATGAATTTATTAGAAATATTTACATATGCAGATGGAGCAATTTATGAAGGAGAGTGGAAAGAGAATAATAGACATGGTCAAGGTAAAATGACATTTGTAGATGGAGATATCTATGAAGGAGAGTGGAAAGACAATAAAAGACATGGTCAAGGAATATTTAGATATACAGATGGAGCAATTTATGAAGGAGAATTCAAAAATGGTCAAATGAATGGTCAAGGAATATTTACATTTGTATATGGAGATATCTATGAAGGTGAATGGAAAGAGAATGAAAAACATGGTCAAGGAACATTTACATTTGCCGAAGGCGATATCTATAAAGGAGAATTCAAAAACGATGATGTGAACGGTCAAGGAACATGTACATATGTCAATGGAGATATCTATGAAGGTGAATGGAAAGAGAATGAAAAACATGGTCACGGTCGAATTACATATGCAAATGGTTCTGCCTATGAAGGTGAGTGGAAAAACGATAAAAAACATGGATATGGAAAAACAATTGAGGAAGGTTACTGGAAAGACGGTGAATTTATTGAAAGTGTTTCGCAACTACCTTGTATAAAATAATCGTCGGACCGTGGAGGGAGCGATACAAATAACTTTTTATTAGAGAGGTTCAATCTTCTACATCGTTTTCTCCAAAATATATAAAAAATGATTTTCATTGGCATCCTCTGTAACTGAATCTATCTCTACTTTACTTCCATCCTTCAACCCCCATTTTCCATGAACGAAAAACCCACAAAACAACGCATCATTAATGATATCGGACATTTCTTCCATATATAACGTTTGTTCATTTTGGCGTATATTTGCAGTGGATTTATCTGTAAATGTTTCGGTAAATACCATATGTTTATCTGAGGACGAAGAAGAAGGCGTATCATATTTGGATTGATACATCACTCCATTATCAAGGATTTTTGGCATGGCTTGTGTATTGGATGGTTTGTTTGGTGTTGGACTCATGAGCGATGAAAGCATAGTTCCAAAATGAAATGGATTGAATGTATTTTGAGAGGGAATCGTTAAATTAAATCGGGGATTATTCACCACGTGCAAGACCAAATACCCGCCATTTTTTAACCAATGATGACAATTCTTGAAAAATGCGATTTTATCTTTCATTTGATAAATGGTTTTGTCTAAACACAAAATATGGGTAAACGACCCACGGTCATACAATAAAGAATCAGTAGTTGCGTCGCCCTGTTGAACCGCTTCTTTTAACGTCGGCAAATTGTGTTTCACATGTTCGACCATGGCATTCGACTTATCAATTCCATAGGCGCGGTATCCGTGTCCAGACAAATAATCTATAATTGCCCCCGTGCTACACCCAACATCTAAAAATGTGCTGGCATTGGGAGAGGGTTGGGTTGCTTGAATAATGGCATTTAATTCGCGCTCTATGCGTGTTGCCGACGGATGAATATCATCGTATACTTGAACATAAAAATCATCATAAATATCGTCGTTGCGTTTTAAAAGAAATCGTTTGTTCTGGTCGAATCCCTCGGTTTGTTGTTTGCCATACATACGATTGTAAATGACTAAAATCAAGAGAAAAAGAGATATAAGAATAAGAACTTTTAACCACCGAGTTTGTGCATTTTTTGAGAAAAAAACCGATGGAATAATTTGCATCTTTTATTATGTGTAGAAAGAAAGAAGAAAGAAGAAAGAAGAAAGAATTCTTTATTCATCATATTCATCACTATCATATTCATCGGTATTATTCGGCAAATGTGTATATAAGAATCGCCGATTCTGTATTTCTAATTTATTTCGTTGCACCACATTTATATATTTTGTTTGAAACAATGCCTCTTCGGTGTTTGTATAGTATAATTTTCGTCCAAACGTTTGGTTTTTTATCGAAAACTGAACTAAATGTAACATAAATTTTTGTTTCAGAGTACGTCTATTATTTGTCGATGTTTCATGTCTATATACATAAAATGCCCGTAAAGCCGGTTTAAAAGCATCCATCAATACATCTTCGGGAAAATCGGGGTCTATACGTATTTCATATTTACTGCTACCATCTTCTTTATAAATACCATCTTCCCGAATTGGCTCTCGAATATTCATATGGTCGATCCGAATACGGTTGTTATAAAATTCCAACATTTGATGAATTATGTGTGTTGGTGGGTGAAGTAATCTACAATACAATACATATTCAAATATTTCGTGTTTGTATGTGTGTGCAAATTTGGCGCTATTCATTTCACACAGAAAGAACAAATGAAGCAATATAGGTAATGTAGTCCGAAAATGGTCGGAAAGTGCGAAATATATATTATATAGAGCCGATTTGGTAAATGGTTTGTTATTGTATGGATTTTTTATCGCCAACGGTCCGTCAATATAGGTGAGTGCCGTTAACATAAGATGAATAAGTTCTTTGTGTGTAAATAAATACGTGAATTTTCCTTCATGTAAAGCCAATACATGGGGAGATGTTTTATAAATGGGTTCTTGGTATAAATCCGTTGTATTATGCACAAGTCGTGTTTTATGGATTTTATTCATTATACATCGGGTAAGAAGACGACTGGTTCGTTGCATTTTATAAAACACTTCCATAAATTCTTGTTTTGTGCGGTCATCGATAAATGTATTTCGCATAAATTCTCTATATAAATCGTATTTTATTTGGGTGCGTTTATAAAGAGCCATAGCGGAAATAAGATTTGGCGCGGGATTTGTTGTAGTTACGATATTTGTATTGTTTCGACTTTTGTTAATATATATTTTTAAATAAATATCAATAATTTTATTTTTGGATATCATTTCGCCAATTTCGTAAAACATTTGTTGGTATTTTATGTATTTAACAATAAATATTATTTCAATTTTTTACTTTGCATTATTTTATGTATTTATATAATATAATGAAAGGAGGTGAAACCAAAAAATATTCAGTTGGTATATATGAAGGAGAGTTAAAAGATGGCAAAAGAAATGGAGAAGGTACAATGACATACAAAAATGGAGAAACCTATCAAGGAGAATGGCAAGATGATAAAAAAAATGGAGAAGGTGCAATGACATACAAAAATGGAGAAACCTATCAAGGAGAATGGCAAGATGATAAAAAAAATGGAGAAGGTGCAATGACATACAAAAATGGAGAAACCTATCAAGGAGAATGGCAAGATGATAAAAAAAATGGAGAAGGTACATATAATTTTGAAGATGGAAGAAAAATCTATCAAGGAGAGTGGGAAAATGATGAAATAAATGGATATGGTAAAATGGATTATTATGAGGACGATGATTTACCATATGAAGAATATGAAGGAAATTGGGAAAATGGTGATAGAACCGGACACGGTATAATGAAATATTATGATGTTGGTAATACGAATGATGTATATCAAGAATATGATGGAAATTGGGAAAATGGTGATAGAACCGGACACGGTATAATGAAATATTATGATGTTGGTAATACGAATGATGTATATCAAGAATATGATGGAAATTGGGAAAATGATGAAATAAATGGATATGGTAAAATGGAATATTATGTATACAGTAAAAAGAAATATATTGGTGAGTGGAAAAATAATCAAAAAGATGGTATTGGAAATATGACATATTCTGATGGAACTGTTGAAAATGGAATATGGAAAGAAGATATTTTTATAGAACCTTTGTTATATACGATGAAAGGAGGTGTCATAAAACAACTCCATAAAAAAATAAAACGAATGACACGTAAACGAAAAAATACTGTCTCACGAAAAAAACGTACAACTTCTTCCGTGTTAAAGAGAAAAAGAAAGATAAATAAAACAAAAAAGTCTAAAACAGTATAAATTATATGGTCGGCATGGGAATGCATACGGCATTTCCACTATCCCACTCGGTTCCCGTCGAGCAACAATTTGACCCCACACATCCATTAAATCCGCCTAATAAATTTCCCGCTAATTCCGATGCAGTGTTTGTAGCCGTTGTTGCGGTAGCGGACGATTGTATTGCGGGAGGATTCAAATTATATTGTGTAAAATCCATATTGCTCCGCAAACTCATATTCCACCATGTCATGCCAATTATAATACTAACAATAAAAACAATCAATACCGTAAAAAACGCCGACGGAAAAAAAGGCACGAAGGAGTGAAGTAAATTCGAACAAAATATAAGAATAAGTCCTATAACAACTACCTTTACCATATACACATATTCTCCGTATTTTTTATTGTAACTTTCATTAAATTGAATCACCCGTTCCTGCGTTTGAATGGCGTTGTTTACCGTTTGTTGTTTTTGTTGAAGACGTGTGTTTTCGTTGTTTAATATTCCCTGTAAATTCTGTATATTATTCTGGTAGTCGTTAATAACTCCAGATGCCAATGATGTCGTATATGTGGATGTTTGTGGTGTTGCCATACCTTCTGTTTTGTCATAATAATACGACGTATTAAAACTTTCACTACATGTTCCCGTTAGAAAACATGTATTTATGCTATTTGAAATTTGACTAACTATACCGGCTTCATTTTGCACTTCCGATGATAATAAGGCGTTGTCGGCATGTAATGAACTTTGTGCCATATTTGCCTGTATAAGTTGATTGTTCAATGACTGATAACTATTTTGCAATGAAACGTAATTATTACAAATATCAATGACTTCTTGCTGTAAATTCATGTTGCTTTTCAACAATACGCCATTTTTTTCGTAACACGCATTTAAATTGTCTTTCATTTTATCCATTTTTTTTTGCAATGTGGCGGTTTCGGTAGTTGTAGAAATCGCTTCCGCCACACCCGTTGAAGAAGACATGGGTTCTATTTGTTTTTTTTGTTCTTGGTGTTCTTCTATTTGTTTTTGTGATTTGTTTGTATGAAATCCTTCTGCCAACGCATATATTTGTTGATACCACGCCCCCCCCAATGGATTTTTCGTTGGAGAGTGTGTTCCACCGGGGCATTTTCCACTTCCATATTTGGAATATTGTTGCCCCGTTCCGCTAAAACATTGACCTCCATCTTGAAGACCAATGACCGTATCATTTGAATCGGTTTGTTTCCAACATTCAATCAACGCTTGGCTCATTTTTCCGGCATGTGCATTTTGAATAGCTGAATTACTTATATTTTGATGCTGATTTGGAAGAGTACGACTAGGAACGTCATTATAACATCCAATATACGTAAATCCGGGTAATTGTGATGACATATGATACTTACTTTATATAAAGATAATCAAGTATCGCTAAACCTAACGATTATATGTAGAAAATGGTTCCATCAAGGTATGACCGCTCTTTTTAATAGGTGGTTGTGTTGGGTCCATTTTTGTGTATAATTCTTCGCGCGTTAGATATAATTTCTTTAGATCTGAATCGGGGGCTTTATGTATAGGTGCATAGGTATGTCCTATATATCCAGTATCATTTGCGCTTTCAATAAACATTTGTTTTCGTAAATCGTCGGCATTATGTGTTAAATATGCGCGATACTGCCAATTGGACTGGATTCCATTTTTTTCAATAATGGTTTTATTTATATCCGATGTTGGCTGATAGGAGGCAATAATAGTTCTGCCGTCGGACATAAGAGGGGGGTAACCGTCATATAAATTATTGTCAGAATATCCTCTAAAATTCGATGGATTCATATTTATTTATAGGTAGATAAATATGTTATATGAAATTTGTTACTTCTTATGATTTTTCTAATATACGCACTAATTCATTATGTTTTGTTTTTACATTAAATTGAATTTTTTTTTCAATTGCGATTTTTTTTAACTCTGATAAACTTAATTTACTATAGTCTATTTTTTCTTGTAGAATAGGTTCGTCTTGTAGAATAGGTTCATCTTGTGTAATAAGTTCGTCTTGTAAAATAGATTCTTCTTGTAAAATAGATTCTTCTTGTAAAATAGGTTCGTCTTGTAGAACAGATTCTTCTTGTAAAATAGGTTCGTCTTGTAGAACAGATTCTTCTTGTAGAACAGATTCTTGTTGTAGAACAGATTCTTGTTGTAGAACAGATTCTTGTTGTAGAACAGATTCTTGTTGTAATAAAACTTCTTCTATTTCAGACACAAATTCTTCTTGTAATACAAGAGTTGGCTTATCTTCTTCTTCTGGTATAAATTCTTCAAGGGTAATAGATTCATCGCCATCATCGTCTTCTTGTTCATCGTCTTCTTGTTCGCCGTCATCATCATCATCTTGTTCGTCTAAAAAATATGTGTTTATATCTTCAGCTTCAGCTTCAGCTTCTGTTTCTTCTTCCTCTTTCTTTACAACAGGAGTATGTTGAACTTGGTCAATACATTGATTTATTCGACGCTTTACAAGCTGAATTTCATCGATAGTTCGACTAATCATTGATAAAAATGTATCGGTTTTTTGTTCTAATAATTGTATCCTATTTTTGTAATGATAAATTAGGAATAAAATTAAAATAAACGTTATTCCTAAAGTTAGCCAAAGCGAACTTTCTACGTAATTAAAAAATGCCATTTAATGTATTATTATTTCTTTATAATTTATTTGATTTTATTTAACGCGCGCAAAAAAAATTGAAAAAGATATAAACAATAAATACGAATAAACAAACAAATAAAATATGGCACTACTTGGATATATAATCGGTAAAACAGTTATTGTGACAGTTGCAGGAATTTCAGGGTTTATTGTCGGTGGTCCAGTTGGGGCAGGAATTGCAATTAGTCAAGTATGTGTAGCAACAGGCGTTACCGAAATTGTATTACTAACGTCTCCATTATAACCGGTCAAATGTCATTAAATATAAAAATTGGTTTACATCTCCCAATATTTCATCTCGCACATTTAATAAATCGCTGTTATCGGATGGGTCGAAACTACGGTTCATATGGATTAATAATTGTCGAAATTCGGTCAATCGTTGTTTAAAATCTGTATCATTTTTACAATCATGAAATTGTAATGTTTTATGCGTCATTTGAATTCTTGATGCATCTTTACCCAATAATATTTCAACAAATTTATCAATATTTTCGTTCAAACGTTCATACAAATCATCGGTTGCTTTATGTTGTGAAAATACACGAGTTTTCCAATGATACAGTTTGACTAAATTTAATGTTTCCATAAATATTTTAACAATGTCGGATTTTATCGTATTTGTTATCGTTTTTTTGGGCACACCTTTTACGGTTTTATTTTTTTTATTTTTTATTACTGTATTTTTTTTCGTTTGCATTATATTTTAGTGTTACATTTTAGTTACGTTAAATAAAATGTAAAAATACACACATGTATCATATATGGAAGAACCACCATTGTTTTCAGGTTATTTTAATCTTCCGATTTCTTATTTAGAAAAACAAGTTCATCCTCTCTCACCTACCATTGCGGAAGATTTGGAATTGGATGTAAGTAGAAATATCGACCAAGAAACGACAGAACAAAAAGAATCAACAAAAGAAAAAGAAAATAAATCCATGTATGCACATTTGATGCATCCGACCCACGAATTTGGTCGTCAAATGACCCATTCATGGAAATCTACATTTACCTCCGATACGAGTTTTTTACAGCAAACGCAAGACATTTTATTGGACTTGTCCAAGGATGAACATGTGCCAAACCTCCATATTAACGGAATAAAAGAAATTTGGGCAAGAAAATGTGATGCCGATTTTATCAATAAATATCAATATTTGGAATGGGATGTGTTGGCTTCTCTCAATCGTTCATCGTCGTTTCTGCAAACACTCGCAACATTAAAATACGCAAGTCCGTTAATCTCTCTTCTTCTTCCCCTATTTCTTCTTTGCATTCCTTTTTTTCTGTTGAAAATAAAACGCATTCCTATTACGATACACACATATATAGATATTTTAAGTGTAATAGCGAAAAACCATTTTATAGGAAAAATATGTAATGTTCGCCCAGACGCACAAAGTATTATTTATGTACTATGTTATCTCGGCTTCTACGGATTGTCCATGTATCAAAATATGGCAGAATGCTGGCGAATGACCGCGAATTTACAGCAAATGCACACAGATATGCATCAAATGCTTTCGTATGTACATACGAATACACAACACATGGATGCGTTTTTATTGCGTTTTTCGTCCAAATCCGCCTATGCGCCTTTTTTAAAAGATATACAAATACACAGAGAACGATTGATGTGTTGGTATACAAAGAATGCATGGCTACTTGATACAAAAGCCATATTTGGAATTACACATACACCTTTTATGGGTAAGCTAATGCAAATGTATTATATGTTTTATAAAGATAATGACTTGGATGCAAGTTTTCGATTCTCGTTTGGATTTGAAGGTTATTTGGACAATATTCTGGGGATTCATCGTCAATTGTTATCGGGGACTCTACAATGCGCCATTTTCATCGACCCGCCAGAACAACCCAAACAAAACAAAAATAAAATCGTTCGAAACAAAAAAACAAAACCATGTATTATAAAGAATCAGTCGTATCCAATTCAATTACACGAAAATGTAAAAAATACGGTATCTCTCTCTAAAAATATTATTTTAAGTGGAGTAAATGCTTCTGGTAAAACAACCACATTAAAAACAACCATGTTGAATATTATATTTTCACAACAATTTGGTGTTGGATTTTATGATGCATGTTCTATCATTCCGTATACACACATTCATTCGTATTTAAATATTCCTGATACATCGGGAAGAGATAGTTTATTTCAAGCCGAATCTCGCCGGTGTAAAGAAATATTAGATATTATTAAAGATGAAACTGACATAGAAAAAGAAAACAAACAAGAAAAAGAAAACAAACGCCATTTTTGTATTTTTGACGAATTGTATTCAGGAACAAATCATAATGACGCAGTAAAATCATCTATTTCTCTTTTAAAATATCTTGACCGACATGAAAATGTTACTTTTTTATTGACAACTCATAATGTTGATGTATGTAAATATTTTAGTGATGTCAGCGAAAAAGATGGAATCGAAAAAGATTCTATCGAAAAAGATGGAATCGAAAAAGATGGAATCGAAAAAGATGTCAAAATACCTGATTTTCACGCCAGTCATAACATAAAAAATTATCATATGGAAAAATATCATTTATCGGAGGGAATTTCAGAGATAGAAGGAGGTATTCATATTTTAAGAGAAATGGATTATCCGACTGAAATTTTGCAAAATATGATGGATTTATCATGTTAGTGCCCCCCCCAGTAAAATTGAAAATTTTAAAAAATAAAATTTATACTATAAAAAAATGAATAGAATGGAATTTATTTACAATACAAATCCCGAATGGGGGCGCGTAATTGACGAATTCATCCAATTAAACCCCGAATTCAAAATTTGCACCTACATTCCACTTAGTCCAAGAGAGCAATTTCCATACGAGAACGTACATTCGTTGTTTGAAGCCGTTCTCTTTTATGTTTGTTGTTCCGGAGTAAGATTTACATTTGCTCTTGCTCAGTGGGACATTATATATCCTTTATTAGCATCAAATGATATGAATTGTATATTATGTAATATGTATGACATAGCAAACGATGTGCGTATTCAGCCAAAAAAACGAACTATATATGCGCATATATGCGAATATGTTGCATTTGAATTGGGAGGAGAGGTAACTGTTGAAAATATATATAAATTAAAAGAGAATATTTCGGGTATTGGAGACGGATGTATTGCGTGGTGCAATAGATATTTTACAGACAGTCCAGATTGCATTGAATATACAGATATTAAATTCAAAAAAGGATTTGAGAATATGTATCACGTTCACGAAAAGGCATTTATGCGAAATAAAATACATTTTTGGAAAAAACATAAACACGGAAGAATTGCAAATATAATGATTATGGCATTTAGATAATTTTTATAATGCGTTAATATATAATAATGGCTCGTTGTGCAAATGGAACTCGTAAAAATAAGACCACTGGAAATTGTGAAAAACACTCTGTAAAGACCCGTTGCAAAAATGGAACTCGTAAAAATAAAGTTACTGGAAATTGTGATCCAAAACCAAAACCCCCTTCAGGAAAACGAATGAATGCGCAAGCCTATGTAAATCGTTATTTAGTAAATCATCCGAAATACAAAAAGGCGCGAAAAACAAATAAAAAACCATTAACGCCATACAGTTCACAACGTCATTATCATGTAGAACACTCGCCATCTTCTGTATATCACACGCCACATATCCGTTCGGAATCTCCCGAATTTCATACGGCGCCGGAACCTATCGTCAAAATACCCAGAAAACTTTCATTTTCGAACTCATTATAAAAAATGTTTCGTCATGTATTTTTGTATTGTGAAATACGTAATGATTTGACCTTCTGCATCACTTCCTAATAATTTACATAATTTATCATCCATTATAATTTCTCGTTTCGCCTGTGGATTTTGCAAATTATTTTGTTTAATATATGTATTCAACCGAATCGTAGTTTCGGCACGTGAAATTAATGTATCATGTGAAATATTTAAAAAATCACATAAATCCGTGCTCACCAGTTGATTTCGCGCAAACCCAGATTTTTTTTTCTCCTTTTTTTGTTCTTGTTTTGCCAATTTTTGCACGAGTTTTTCAAGTTCTTGAAATTCCTTAAAAAAATCATTATGCAACTGCATTAATGTATTATGTTTGTTATGTAGTGATTGTAAATCTAATAAAATAGTATTCATTAAATATGTATTTATAATAACACATATTTATATTTTTACTTTACTTTTTTTGCTTGTTATGTTTTTCTATACAGTCATAAATCCATCGGCATCAACAACTGGTTTGGTTTTTTTACTTTTTGGAGGTTGTTGTGGTCGGTCTTGTTGTGGTTGTCTTGGGGGGCGTTGTTGTCGGTCTTGTGGACGGTCTCGTTGTCCTTGTGGACGGTCATGTTGTCCTTGTGGACGGTCTTGTTGTGACCGACCTTGATATGGTCGTTGAGGACGTGGACGGTCTTGTTGTCCTTGTTGTCGGTCTTGTTGTCGGTCTTGTTGTCGGTCTTGTTGTCCTTGTGGTCGGTCTTGTTGTCCTTGTTGTCGGTCTTGTTGCCCTTGTGGTCTCACTTGCTCGCTACGTTCGTCATATTCCTTTTTATCTTCGTTTGCAATACGTCGAGTCTCACACATAATATTTCCTCCCAAAATACCACTGATGTCCTCGGCAAAATACTCATACTTTTCATTATGAGCTTTTGTTACCGCAAAATCTACATATTCGCCCATAACTAAATATTTATATTGCGATTCTTTTGTCCGTAAATTGCTATAATGAACAAAAATATCCTTTCCAACAAATTCAGAATCTCCGGATAATACCGTAATAAATCCAAATCCAGAAGAAGAATTAAACCACTTTACGATTCCAATGTTACGAGTTGAAAGGGCTGATTGTTCGAATGTTACTTGCTCTACCATGTTACATATGTTTGTCCATTGTCTTTATGTTCGTTATAGAATAAGTCTTCTGCCAAGTAAAATTGATGGATTCTTTTAAATAGGTTAGGAATATCCTAACCTATTTGGTTCGGTTCTTAATCTTCCTCATCATCATCCATTTTTGGCGACAAATAAAACAATATTCTTGCTCTTACTTTGCTTTCTTTTTCACTTTCTCCTTCTTCTTCACCTTCTCCTTCTTCATCCTCTTCGAAAAAATATGTAACGCAAATGGGTTTTCCGCTAATAAATTTTAGTTCAACTTCTTTTGCGATTTTATGATAACTGCAAATCATTTCCATATAACGAAGAGAAAATGAAATGTGAATAGTTTCTCCCTCTTCAATTGCAAAGGACTCTACTTCATCAATTAACATTTCAATGGACATTTTACCCTTTTCCAAACTTTGCGATGAAAATATGATTTTTTCTTCACTACATCGAATATCCACTGTATCTCCCATGGATTTTAACTGTGATACAATTCCAAAAAAACGGTCCGACGAATAGGTAACTTCTGCCGTATAATTGCATGGAGGAATTTCCAAAATATCCGACGTCAAATCAATTAACGGGAGTTCAAAATTCTTGTCATATTCGTTTTTCTGCTCACTATGAAAATACAAAAATAGTTTATCGGATTCTTCTGAAGAATAATGCAATTGAATAGTTTGATTTTTTTCTCTTGTTTTTAATACCATGTGCAGAATTTTAGAACTTATACCAATTGTAACAGATTCATCCATCATATCATACTGGTCGAACCACGTGCTCTGCAAATAGACTTCAGAGAGAATAACACTGGATTTATCCATGGACTGAATAAACATTTGTTTTTTATTGAAAAAAATATTAACTACATCTGCGACATCTTTATTTTGAAAAATAGAGGCGAATTGGTCGGCTTTTTGAGGAGTGCGTATATAAATATCCATAATGATTTCTTTTTTATTTTATTTTTATATCTTTTCTTTTATTTTATAAAAAAAACAGTATAATATATCTGGAAACATTTGCTGACTTTATTGAAATAAAAATGAAAAACAAATAACATACAATATAACAATAACCATAATATGAACAATCCAGAAGAAAAGAAAGAAAAGATTGTTACACGACTTGAACGATATTACAATACAGAGAATTCTATGTTAACCGAAATTGGCGTAGATGAATCCGGCAGAGGACCTATGTTTGGTCGTCTTTATGTTGCAGCGGTCGTTCTTCCGACTTCTTCCCAAGATTCACCTCTTTGGACCGCAGATATTAAAGACAGTAAAAAATTCACAAAAACAACCAATAAAACACCCAATAAAACAGATAAAATTCATAAAGTTGCGGAGATTATTAAACAAAATGCGGTTGCGTGGACGGTTGAATTTATTGAGTCCGATGAAATAGACCGAATAAATATTCGAGAGGCAGTTATGAAAGGAATGTCAAAATGTATCTCGAATATTATGGAACAAATGTCATTAACGGAAGAAACGGCATTTCTTCTTATTGACGGAACCGATTTTAGTCCATATATGATGCCGATAAATAACTCCGAACATATTCGATATGTGCCTCATATAACGATTCCACAAGGAGACGGCAAATATATGGCTATTGCTGCGGCATCTATTCTTGCCAAAGTTGCGAGAGATGATTATATTTTACATTTGTGTGAAATGTATCCGGCATTAATAGATAAATATCAGTTACAAACCAATATGGGATATGGAACAAAAGTTCATATGGCTGGAATTGCGAAATACGGAAATTCACCATGGCATCGTAAAACATTCGGCTTATGTAAATCGGTTCATGATTGGGATACGAATGAAACAACAAACACAACACAAACAACACAAAATCTACCATAAAATATTACGACTTAAATTGTTGGGAGAGTATTTGTTGTCTTTCCAATCTCCCAAAATAGAAGCGGACCTGCGCAAATAATTCTTTTGGCGAATTGGATTTTTATGTTTGAGAAAGTCTTCATACCCAAGTTGTCCAAAATGAACCCAGTGACCACCATTGTCACATATCATATATTTTTTGTCGTTTTTTGTTGATTTATAAATAGTCGCATGTTTCCCCAGATATGCGTGTGCTCTACGTTGTGCTTGTATGGGGTCCGAATAGGTATACAGAATATCATTTTTTTTCACGCGAACCGCTTTTATATGTTCTTCCATTTTCATTAAAGAAAGAAAATAATCGAATCTCTAAATTAATATATGCCCCATTTGTGTTCCGTAGGGACAAATATAATTATATAAATAATAATAGTGAGGCACAATTGCCAATAATGGTTGTCCGTATATTATTTCTGATGTATATACATATTGAATTTGCGGTTGTTCTTTTTGTATTTCACGCAATGCCAGAATTGCACTTTGCGCACGTATTTGCTCTGATATAGGTGTAATTGTAAGAGTGCCGGTCCAATGAATTCGTTCTTTTCCCATATGGTCTTCCACCTTGTCTACTTTAAAAAAATAATATTCACAAATTTTTCCATCTCTCTGACAATAATATATATACAACAATCGCCGTTGAATGAAAGAAAATAAATCCACATTTGACGGATAAAAACTACACGACCATGTTTTTTCTGAGGGCGTATATTGTTCTATTTGTGTAACAAGAGTGGATATGTGACCTATGGGCATTTGTAAAAGAGAATAAGGAAGAGAGATTGGACTATGTGGTATTTTTGAAAAATCATATACATTTGAAATCGTTGATATACACGGAACCAATCCTTGTATTGGCACACAGGATGAAAATAAAACAATATCTTTTTCTCCTTTTTCTACTATCTGTCCTTTTTCTACTATCTGTCGTCGTTCCAATGAAAATAAGTGTTCCTGAATAAGTCCATAAATATGTTTTTTGGGAGTATGGGGGGAAACTGCGAAAAAAACTGCATGTTGAACTGTCTCTCGAATTTTTTGTCCAGACATGAGCGCCGATGCGTTTTCATTTTTAGTTAATAACATATGTATTGGCTGTGTTGCTAAACAACCTTTGTCTATTGATAAAAAAGAAATATAGGACAATCCGGATAAATAGGTGCGAATATCTTCATACACCATCGTATTAAATGTCTGAATAGTTGTTAAATAATATTGTTTTATAATATGAAATAAGTGTGTTTGATAGTCGGAAGATGTATCGATATCGTATATAGAAACGGTAGTTATCATATTCGGACTTATCCATCGATTTTTATTGGGTTTGTTGGGTTTATTTGTTTTTTTAATACGTTGAGGTAGATAGACAAAATAACGACATATATCGTATGTGTGAAACATTGGTTGCGAACTCCAAAACGGAAATTGATAGGATATACCGACTATTGTTACTAAACTAATGAAAATAATTATGAAAAAAAGGGTTATTTGTATAGAAAACATATCAAATTGAAATGTAGATAAATTGTTAAAAAGACCGAGGTCAAATGTGTTCATTAACATCAGACAAGATGTTTTATTTGTCCCTGATGTTTTATTTATCCCTACGGAATACAAATGGGACATACATGAATTTTTCATTGTATTGTTCAACTGTTTTTTCCGAAAGTTGAAATCCATATGATGTATAAATTGGATTTTCAGTACATTCGAGCCTATGTAAAGTAACAGGTAAAATATCGAGGGAAGTCAATTTATTATTTGAACAACATAATATTTGTAAATTTGGAGGAAGATTGGTTAGAGAAGTTAGTTGATTATGATAACAATATAATATTTGTAAATTACGAGGAAGATTTTCAAGCCTTGTGAGTTCATTGTTTGAACAATATAATTCTTGTAAAGTATGCGGAAGATTGTCAAGAGAAGTCAAATGATTCTTTTCACAATATAATGTTTGTAAAGTGGGAGGAAGATTTTCGAGAGAAGTGAGCGGATTGTTTGAACAATTTACAAATAGTAAATTGAGAGGAAGATTTTCGAGAGAAGTTAGTTGATTGTCTCGACAACATAATTCTTGTAAATTGGGAGGAAGATTGTTTAAAGAAGTCAGTTGGTTATTTTGACAATGTAATTCTTGTAATGTGGATGGAAGATGTTCGAGAGAGATTCCAAAGGCGGACTCTAATCGAACGCCGATCCTTGTGAGTTGATTATTATAACAATCTAATGTTTTTAACGTGGATGGAAGATGTTCGAGAGACGTTAGTTGATTGTATTGACACCATAATGTTTGTAGATTGGGAGGAAGATGATCCAGAGAAGTGAGTTGATTATGATGACAATATAATCTTTGTAAAGTTTTGGGAAGAGAAGTCCCAAAGGCGGACTCTAATCGGTCGTTATCACTCCCTCGAAAGCCGAGCCTTGTGAGTTGATTGTTATCACAATGTAATTGTTGTAAATTGGGAGGAAGGTCGTCGAGAGAAGTCAAATAATTATTTGAACACCCTAATTCTTGCAAATTCGGAGGAAGATGATCAAGAGAAGTGATTCGATTATTAGAACAATTTAATTTTTGTAAATTCGGAGGAAGATTGTCAAGAGAAGTCAGTTTATTGTCTTGACAATGTAATTCTTGTAAAGTGAGAGGAAGATTGTTTAGAGATGCGAGTCTATTATTTGAACAAACTAATTTTTGTAAAGTTGGGGGAAGATTATTTAGAGAAGTTAATTGATTATTTGAACAATACAATGATTGTAAATTTTTGTATAGAGATAAATCCGGTAAAACTTGTAAGTTTTTATACGATAAAACCAAATAGGTTACAGAATAATCAGTCATTTTATTTTAGCGTAGGTTTTGTCAATTATATTAAAAAAAAGATTTTCAATTTATCTTGTTAAAAAAACTCTGTTTAGAGCTTTTTTAATTTTATCTCTCTCTTTTTATTTCTCCAAATCTTTTGTTATTCCATTTCAATCTCTCTGTTTTTGTTAGAGAGGTTCTTCATATTGTAACAATAATTTTTCTCTTTATAATTGCCAAAATAACTGGGTCTTTCTTGTCGTAGACCGTGTCTCCCAAGGGAGACGCATAATGACGAAAATATTAACACTTTCTTTTTCTTAGAGATTGTTTGATTTCATTGTATTGTTCAATCGTTTTTATCGAAAGTTCAAATCCATATTCTGTATACATAGGATTTCCTATACAATTAAGTTTTTGTAACGTAACTGGTAAAATATCAATAGAAGTTAGTTTATTCATTCGACAAAATAATGTTTGTAAATTGGGCGGAAGATTGTCCAGAGAAGTCAATTGATTATATTCACAAAATAATTCTTGTAAAGTAAGAGGAAGATTGTTTAGAGAAGTTAGTTTATTTACGGAACAAGATAAATCTCGTAAATTGGGAGGAAGGTGGTCAAGAGACGTCAGTTGATTCGTGGAACAAAATAATTTTTGTAAATTGGGAGGAAGATTGTCAAGAGAAGTTAGTTGGTTATCCCAACAACATAATTCTTGTAAATGGGAAGGAAGATTGTCGAGAGATGTAAGTTTATTATGAGAACAATCTAATTTTTGTAAATTTGTGTACCAAGATAAATCCGGTAAAACCTTTAATTTTTGATGCGATAAATTTAATTCCGTCACAAAATGGTTGGTCATTTTTATACACGCTGTAAAAATTGGAGTATATGGACACCATAATTTTTGTAAATTGAGAGGAAGATTATCGAGAGAAGTTAGTTTATTCTCTGCACAATACAATTTTTGTAAATTGGGAGGAAGATTGTCAAGAAACGTTAGTTTATTTGCGGAACAATATAATTCTCGTAAATTGGGAGGAAGGTGGTCAAGAGAAGTGCCAAAGGCGGACTCAGCTCCGCCGAGCCTTGCGAGTTTATTATCACTACACCATAATGTTTGTAAATTCGGAGGAAGGTGGTCGAGAGAAGTTAATTGATTGTGGTGACACCATAATATTCGTAAGTTGGGAGGAAGATTGTCCAGAGAAGTCAGTTGATTGTATTCACAATGTAATATTTGTAGATTTGTATATAGCGATAAATTAGGTAAAACATGTAAGTTTTGGTTCGAAAAATCCAATTCTGTTACGGTATAATTAGTCATTTATTATGTGTTTAATAATAATATATGTATCAATTTTTTTGGTTAGTTACGTATTTATTGCAGGAGGTGTCGGCGAAGGACCCGATGGATTTGATGCCAAATATTGTTGTATTTGTGTAATTTGCGCATCTACTCCAACCGCATTTCCTAAAATAGATGTAACAGTCGTGTCCGCGATAGGCGGTTGAAGCGCCTGAATAGCGGTAATTTTATCCGCACTTGTTTGATTTTTTGCAAATACAATAGGTCCAAGTGTATTTAACAATTGTATGCTATATGCATTTGCCTGTGACGATGCGCTAAATGATTCTTTTATTACACATGTGCTATTTTGTAAAAATAAACAAATACATACAATCGCTACCAAAAAAAATATTGATGTTATTTTTTTTACCGATAATACCATATATATCTTCACCCTATTTTATTTTAATATTGGACAACATTCTTTTTCCATGCGTTTTATTTCATTGTATTTTTTAATCGTGTGTCGGTTAAGTGTAAATCCATACACTTCTTCACATGTTGTATAAATCGGATTTTCTTCACAATAGAGTACTTGTAATGTAACAGGTAAAATATCGAAATAAGTCAAATTATTAGTTGGACAATATAATTGTTGTAGATTCGGACCGAAGGCGGACTCTAATTGGTAGTTATCACTCCCTCGAAAGCTGAGCATTGTGAGTTGATTACATGAACAACGTAATACCCGTAACGTTAAAGGAAGATTGTCAAGAGAAGTAATTTGATTATATTGACACCATAATGTTTGTAGATTTGGAGGAAGATTGTCGAGAGAAGTCAATTGATTCTCGTCACAATCTAATTTTTGTAAATTTTGGGGGAGATTGTTTAGAGAAGTCAATTGATTCTTGTTACAATATAATATTTGTAGATTCAGAGGAAGATTGTCGAGAGAAGTGAGTTGATTGTGTAAACACCATAATTCTTGTAACGTGTGAGGAAGATTGTCAAGAGTTGTGAGTTGATTATGTGAACAATGTAATGTTTGTAGATTCAGAGGAAGAGACGTGCCAAAGGCGGACTCAGCTCCGCCGAGCCTTGCGAGTTGATTATATGAACACCATAATACTTGTAGATTCGGAGGAAGATGGTCTAGAGAAGTTAGTAGATTATTATCACATTGTAATTTTTGTAAAGTGGGAGGAAGATTGCTTAAAGAAGTGAGTCGATTACTGTGACAAGATAATATTAGTAAATTTGTGTACAAAGATAAATCTGGTAAAACGGTCAATTTTCGACAAACTAAATCCAATTCGGTTACTGTATAATCTTTCGTTTTTTTCTGTTTTATTTGTATCATTTATCAATTTTTTATGTGTGATTGAATCAAAGAATATTATTAATTCTGTGTAAAATTGATTTTATTTTTTATCAAATTTATCAAATAAACAATAAAATGAGTTTTAGTTTAAATATGATGTTCGATGAGCAAAAACAAGAATTAAGAGTATATTTTAACCACCGCTTAAAAGTTTTGCCCGATTTGTCTTTATACCCAAATCTACTAATATTAGATTGTTCAGAGCATCAACTCACTTCTCTTGACAATCTTCCTCACACGTTACAAGAATTATGGTGTTCACACAATCAACTCACTTCTCTCGACAATCTTCCTCCGAATCTACGAGAATTATGGTGTTATAATAATCAACTAACGTCTCTCAACAATCTTCCTCCGAATCTACAAGAATTACATTGTAGTAATAATCAACTGACGTCACTTGAAAATCTTCCGTCGACTTTACAAACATTAAATTGTGAAAATAATCAACTCGGTGTTCGAGGAATATGGACTATGTTTTTGTCAGGCTTTGCTCATTTAAACAATCTTCCCCCAAATTTACAAGTATTAGTTTGTTCGGGTAATCAATTCACAAGGCTCGGTGGAGCTGAGGACAATTTTCCTTTAACATTACGGGTATTACATTGTGGCAATAATAAACTGACTTCTCTGGACAATCTTCCTCCGAATCTACAAGACTTATGGTGTGGAAATAATCTACTAACTTCTATTAAATATCTTCCTCCCAATTTACAAACATTACATTGTTACGGTAATAAATTAACTTCTCTCGACAATCTTCCTCCGAATCTACGAGGCTTATTGTGTTCATATAATCAACTAACTTCGCTCGACAATCTTCCATCAAATTTACGAATATTACATTGTTCAAGCAATCAAATTGTAATGATTGAAGGAGAAGAATTTGACTTTGATAATTTACCTCTTACATTACAAGAATTTAATTGTAATGGAAATCCAATTTATTATACATATAAGAAAACGTATGGAATTGAACTTTCAACAGAAACGATGAAACAACACAATAAAGCCAGACACATTGCAAATTTGGAAAAAGAATGTTGTCCAATGTTAAAATAAGAGTCTTAATTTATTTTCTTCGATAAAAGAGAGAATATGCATAAGGCGATACAATATCGTTTATATTTTTTACCGGTGTCACTAAATGGTCATTATAGTGATACCAATCTTGTTGTAAACGCACAAATGCCGTATAATGTCCGTAATTCACTTGTCCGTGATGCAAACACACCCCAAATAAATCATATACATATTTTTCAGGCGAAAATCCCGATACGTATTTTTGTAAATCCAGTCCATCGATGGGGTAATGAATTGCCGTATCATTTTTATTTCGAGACGAGTTATGCACTCTCTTAAACGATATGATAAGAATTTTCGGAAAATTCCAAACACACGTGCCTTTTATGATATCTTCCTTTATACCGGTGGTTTCATTCAATAACGCATTCTCTCCCTCAATCCGTTCATCCGAAAAAAAATCATCCAGACAATCGTATATAGACCCTTTTATTTCTACATGTAGGGAACCGAACATTTCGGGAGGAAGAAAACGCGTATGTGTCGGAGTTCGTATTTCCGAAACGATAATTCCGTAAAACAATTCTTTAATCTCGGAATAATCTTTTGAATAATCCTGTTTCACAAATTCAAAACAAGATTTTGCCAATGGGTGTAACGTGTTAATATCGGGCGGGTCCATACTATACGGTCTCACCAAACTCATGTGAAATTCATCCAATAAAAATGCGAAAAATTCCGTCATATCGGCTTGTCCGTAAGAGGCAAAATCGGCGTGTTTTTGATTTGCCACAGATTTCACAATTCGGACAAACCAGTCGGGAGATATTTGTTTGGTCTGTCGTCGTCGCTGTTCCGATAAAAATGCATTGAATTTTTGTAATGCATGTAATAAACTATTGTTATTGTTATTTTGAATATACGCCAATTCAGGAATGGCGTACAATAATTGAATGCATACATTGATAAAACACGTATTTCCCAAATTTGTTAGCCCCACAGTTGACATATATAGATATATAGATGTCACATTTATTTTTATATAAAAGACCACATTCATTAAACAAAGTGTATTCCAATATCGGTATCTATAATTGTATCCAGTGCCGTTTGTGAAACCGCACGTTTTGGCGTGAGAGATTTTAATGTCGACACACGTTTTACGTCTATATTTTTTAATGTAAAATTATGGGTATTTGTGTCAAAATGAAGAGCAGGAATATTTTGAATTTCCTGTTTTTCTTTGTTATACACAACATCCTTTATTTTTTGCAATTTGCCTTTATCCAGCGCGGATACGAAAAATACTTTGAGAGCCTTTATATCTTTTGCCGAATATTCGTGGGTGAATCCGTATTTGTCGGCATATGTATATAATTTTTGTATTTTCAGAGTTTTATCGAGTTTGGACCAAACTTCGGTTTTATTGTGTGTTTTTTCGCGTTCCAATATCTGGTCAATATCGGAGACATTGTTGTTATACGAGGTTGCCATATCTCCCGCAACAATGCCGGTTTTCGATTGAGAATTCATAATTTGTTGAATGGAAGAGTTCATATAATATAGTATATAAAGAATATAGTCTCTATATTCTTTTCATTTTTTTCTTAGAATCTTAATGCGGTGTTCTTGTTGTTGTTGAATACCAATCAATTAATATTTTGCGCATATTTGCCAAAATATTTTCACGATTTGTATGACTGTGATTTTCAATAATGAAATGTTGAAATGTTTGTTTGATGACCTTTTTTTTCAGAAATGATTTTTTGGTTTCTGATAAATGAGAAAATACGTGTTTTCTTTCTGTATCGCGACCAATTGTTTTTAGTTCATTCAAAACATCTATAAAATGTGTATTTACGAATTTTTCAATAAAATCCGTTTTCTTAGTGATGCTATGTGGCGAGGATGCTTTACCTAAAATTTTACGCGTAATGCGTTTTATATGTTGAACACGTTTTACAGTTTTTTTAGATGACATATAAAATAAGGTTAGAAAAAACCCAACATATAAACTACTATGCCTATTTATCCAATATCGTTTTCTATTCCTAAACAAAAAATAATTGACCGACCATATCAAAAAACACAATTCATGTCAAATCTTATTCCGGGTATTCAAGAAACATATATTTATGAATATGAATCCGATTATTACGCCGAATATCAGAAATCATTGTTTGCCGTTACAATGAAAAAAGGAGGATGGGACTGTATGCGACATTACGAAATATTGGCGAATGGATGTATTCCCTTTTTTGTCGGATTGGAAAATTGTCCTCCTACTATTGTAACGACTCTCCCAAAATCGCTACTTTTGCAAACGAACGAACTGTTTATCCATTTATCTCAAAAATACAAGATAACTCCTTTTTCAAATAATAGTCCCATCGTTTTAACGAAAGACGAATGGGAAACGTGCTACCGATTTGCGGATGAATTATTAGAATATACAAAACATCAATTAACAACGGAACACATGTGCCGTAATATAATAAGTAAATTACCGAATGTATCTCCCCAAAAAATCCTTCTGTTTCAGAACAAACCGTGTGAGGATTATTTGGAGAGTTGTGTTCAACACGGATTTAAATCGGTGTTTCACAAAGACTGCCATGAATTTCCGTATAAACCATATATGTATGAAAACTCTCATATAGATGTTCGTACAATGTATGGAAAGGGATTTACATATACCGAAGGTTTGAATAATGAGCTATATGATTTGTCGGGAGATGCCGATATGGAGAAAAACATTGAAAATAGAGAGTATGATATTATCATATATTGTCACATTCATCGAGAAAAACCCATGTTGGAAAAAATATTGAACTATTATCCTCCCGAAAAAATAGTTTTAATGTGTGGTGAAGATGAACATGTTTGTTGTTGGCGTGAGTGGTCAGATAAAGGACATGTGTGTTTTGTGAGAGAGTGCAACTAGGAGAGATTATATATATACATATTATACCATGACAATTATACATTTAAGAAAAACCCAACAAACAAACAAACAACAACGAAAAACAAATAGACGACGAAATACAAAAACAAGAAGACGTAGTGCGAACGACCGCAGCAGTCCGTCGATGGGCACTATAGCCAAGTCGATGCAATTGTTACCTTGGGTCGATGTGAAAAAAATAGATTGGCGTAATTTATCATCAAATCCAAATGCGATAGATTTATTAGAAGCGAATCCAGACAAAATATTTTGGCATAATTTATCATCAAATCCAAATGCGATTCCTTTATTTAAAGCAAATCCTTTAAAAATAGACTGGGCTTCATTATCGAAAAATCCAAATGCCATTTCTTTATTGGAAGCGCTTCCAACAAAAATATCTTGGTATTGGTTATCAGCAAATCCAAATGCCATTCCTTTATTAGAAGCGAATCCTTTAAAAATAGACTGGCATTCATTATCGAAAAATCCAAATGCCATTTCTTTATTGGAAGCGAATCCTTTAAAAATAGACTGGCATTCATTATCGCAAAATCCAAATGCCATTTCTTTATTGGAAGCAAATCCAGAAAAAATAGTTTGGTATTGGTTATCTCAAAATCCCAACGCCATCTCTTTATTAGAAGCGAATCCAGAAAAAATAGTTTGGAAGCAATTATCTCAAAATCCAAATGCAATTTCTTTATTAGAAGCGAATCCAGAAAAAATAGACTGGTTATGGTTATCGCAAAATCCAAATGCCATTTCTTTATTGGAAGCGAATCCAGAAAAAATAGCTTGGGAATATTTATCATCAAATCCAAGTATTTTTGCAGATTCAACATCATTTTATACAACAGCTCAAAAACATGAATTATATATGAAACATCACTCTACAAATGAAATAAATGACACATTAACTCGTGGCGGGAGACTCGACCTGAGTCTTCCATTATTTTGGGATGAATCTCCAATAGTCGAAGAATATCTTACCTATCTATTGCATCATCGCCCAGAAATCATGGATGAAATTAAACGTAGTATCAACAATAGTATCAAAAATAGATTACATACAAATAGATTGAATTGTATTACAGCGATTCGTTTTTTTATGGAAAATCATCTATTTGATAATGATAACGAAAACAAATTAATACAATTGTCCGTTTTATTTGTTGAACATGCACCAGTTATTGAAAATCGTAACATTGCAATATATTTATTTGGAATTATGCCAGAAAATAAAGTAAATGCCATATTTGATGTAGATACAAAAGAAACCTATTTACTACATGCATGTAAAAATAATGATGTTGAATTGGCAGAATGTATTGTTTCTCGATTACAAGACAACACGACTCTCCATAAAAAAGACGATTTTGGATATGATGCAATTTATTATGCGAAACAATTTCGTATGAAACATGTGTTGCACCGAATTCATGAATTGGATGAGAAAATGAAACATGCTTATATTGCTCCATCAAAAAAATTCAAGACACCTGAAATGAACACAAATGAGCGAACAACGATAAAAAATGGATGGAATCCAATCGAACTTCAATATGTTGATGTAAATACATGGTTATTACAAAGTCCAATGAATTTGGCATTATCATTTGACCCAAATACAATTGTTGGTAATTATCCTACTATTTGTATGACATCACCGAATATTGGAACTGCTCTACGTCAGCCATCTGTATATGTGAAAGAATGCGTATATATTAAAGGTGCATTATTAGATTATGTTAAAACCCGCGAACTGCCGGAAATATATATGAATATATCGTCTATCGGAATTATTGGTATAAAAAATCCCATTTTAATAGATTTAAACAGTTTTACGCATAAATTAGATGCAATCAAAAATGTAAATAAATTAGCGGGAAAACACGTGCATCTAACAAAACAAAAAACGATTCGTGGGATTTTACGACAGTATGTATTATATCATCCGTCCTCGCATGGATTACTTACAGAAGGAAAATATACGGGCTTCGCCACAAAACAAAGCTTGTCCTTAACGAATTATTCAAAACACTGGGATATTGCTATGAACTCCTATTTACGCAAAGGTCCCAACTATTTTTTATCGACTGAATTTTTAAAATATTATCATCGTTTTGGAAAAAATGTGGATGAAGCGAAAGAAAACGTATTGAAAAATATTGAAAATATAGATATGGCATTTACCTATGCTCCAAGAACCGGAAAATCGGTAACGGTATTTCGAGGAACAAAAAATGCACAAACCGATGCACCTTACGATGGAATTCAACAGGGATTTATTTCTACGACATCAGATGAAGACATTCTTGACATGGGAGGAAATGCATTTATTTCAGCAGATGACCAATGTTGTATTTATGTTTATACTGTGGAAGCAGGTATTCCGTATATAACAATGAACCAGATAAGTCGGTATAAAGCGGAAAACGAAATATTATTGCCGAGAGGATTGATTGTTACCGTAGATGATACGGAAATTACAGAAGACGGATTCAAAAAATATTTATGCACCATACATATGCCAGAAAATATTCAAGAACGGTATCCTCTAATGGAAAAATGTGTTTCCTACGATGTATTTGATATATAATTTTTTGTTTATTTATTTCAAAATAGGTAATATATTTGTATTTGTATTTGGTTTGCCATTATACCATTCACATTCCATTGCGAACCCGTCGTGTCCATGGCGTTTATATGTACCATATCCGTGTCTTTTTCCATCTCTCCATTCTCCTTCATACACATCTCCATTTGCGTGTATATAAATACCATATCCATTTTTTTGGTCATCTTTCCATTCTCCTTCATATATATCTCCATTTTCTTCATTAAACAATCTTATATTCCATGCCAAGTAGAGATCCTTATCACCATATACATATTTTCCTTTTCCATGGCGTTTATTTCCCTTCATTTCTCCAATATACAAGTCACTACCTCCTATAACTACCTTACAAATATATGGAATATTATGTAACGATTTATATATTTCATTACATTCAGTTCGTATCGCATTAGTAATTGTGTTCATTTTATTTGGTTATTTATTAAAAAAATAAAATTTTCAATTTTTATATTCCACCACTTCGATTGCTGTCAAACCCCTGTGTATATTGTCCTCTTAATTGCGTGCGTGTATGATTATGCATACTATTTCCTCCAATAGTGTTTCCCATCAGATTTTCATGGGGAGATTGGTCAAACATATATCTCTCAAATAAACGAGGATACGGTTGTTCCGATGGGCGAGATACAATGACGGTTTTATACAAATCCGACTGCGACGACGGTATATAAGCATCTTTTGTTTTTTGTGGATGTTGTTGTTTGGATTGTTGTGAAAAAAAAGAATCCATTTCGCGAGGTCGGGACAAGAGCGTGTTTTGATTTTTTAATTCACTTTCTCTATCAATATTCGACAAATACCCCGACACAGGACCTTGCCGATTTGCGGGAGAAAAATTGGTATGTATCATATACGGCGATTTTGCATGAATAGGAGCAACCGTATTTTGTGTATGTGTCGTCATAATAATAGGAAATTTCGCATATTTTGTGGAAATGGAACGGGGGTCAAAATTGGGTTCCAATGAAATATCCGATTTATTTCTGTCATAAATGCGATCATTTAATTCTTCTACACGCTGATTTTGTCCATAAAATAAAGTCTCTCGAAAACTCGTTCCTTCATCAGAAATAGGTGAATACAATTGATGGAATTGGTCCGACGATGAAATCATTGTATGTTATATGAAATAGAGAGATTTTTATAGGAATTTAATATAATAATGAATCATTATCAACGACAAATAAAACATCCACAACAAAACAAAAAAATCAATCAACCGCCATTAAAAACCATATTGTCAACTGCGTGGTATCCCTTGGGGGCAAAATTTCCAGAAGCGACGTTTCATAGTTGGATACACAATATGTTAAGTCGGGTAAAAAATTATTATTTGGTGGTATATACAAATACAGAATCTCTCTCCCTATTTTCCCCCTATCTATCAAATCCACGGATACATATTGTCGTAAAACCGATAGAAGAATGGACTCAATACGAAAATCGAATCTTTTGGCAGGAAAATCATACAAAAAACGTTTTCCTAAACCAAAAAATAGATTGGAAATTAAACATGCTTTGGTCCGAAAAGGTGCATTTTGTGTGGAATACAATTATGTATAATTATTTCGTGGAAGATGCACAAAATAGTATGTACGGGTGGATTGACATTGGATATTTTCGCGGGCGACCGGTCGACACAGAACTCCGTCGTTTAACGGAATTTCCAAATCCATCCCGCATTCGTGCATTAGACCCCACGAAAATACATTATGCATTGGTAAATAACAATATGCCACAAATACAATATATAGAACATTGTGTTCAAACGGGGCAACCAATTCATCCCCAACAAATTTCGGTTGGAGGCGGATGTTTTTTTGGAACAAAAGAAAAGATAGAAGAATGGAGAGATGTTTTTACGATTATTTTACAGGAATATATTGACGCAAATAAATTGGTGAAAGACGACCAAATAATTGTGGCGGAGGCGGTATTTTCGTTGAAATACGGAGGATTGTTTTATTTACACAGAGAGGTGAATCCGAACTATGACAATTGGTTTATGTTTTCACGATTGTTGTTATGATTACACCATAACAGAAAATACGGTAAGGGCAAATAAAACAAACGGTAACAATAACAAAAGCCAACTTAGCCAAGGGTAACCGGATTTACATATAATATTTAAAATAAATGTCCAGAATATAATATATAGCAATTGCGCTAAAAATAACAAATAGGTATTTGCGACAGAACACGATAACATACCGACGCAAAATAAATTGGTGTTTCCCATATTTTGCCATATGAGAAGTAGAAGACATACAAGAGATATGCCCAGATAAAGCTTACTTGGAAGACAAAGACTTGGAAATTTCATTGTAATAATATTTCGGGAGAGAATATTTCGGGGGGGGGGAGAAAAGAGGAGAGAGAATATATTAAATCTCTCTAATAATATTTTCGTCATTATGCGTCTCTCAAAGAAGGGGCAAAGCCCCTTTTTGAGAGACACGGACGACGACAAAATTTTAGAAGAGGAATGTTCAAACTATCTATCTTTATAGAGAGACTTCTATTCCATTTTGGAATAGAATGGAATAGGAATTTATGTGAATCTTTTTTATTTGGCATATATCTTTTACAATTAGTCCGTGTCTCTCAAAGAGGGGCTTTGCTCCTTCTTTGAGAGACGCATAATGACGAAAATAGTATACGCATGTTTTTTCTAAAATGGGTTAGCGTACATGAAAGAATATAAACACGTCCTACTATAACTAGTAATCTCATGTCTTCCTTTACCAATAAAGAAATGACCGTTATCAAGCGTGATGGCACAAATGAAACGGTTGAATTTGATAAAATTCTAAATCGTGTTCGAAGAATTGGCGAAGAAACTGGTGTAAAAATAAATTACACGAGTCTTGTAGTAAAAGTAATTGACCAATTGTGTGACAACATATCCACAAGTAAAATTGACGAATTATTGGCGGAACAGTGTATTTCGTTATCTTCTTCACATACAGATTATAGTATTCTTGCCGGACAATTGCTTGTATCGAATCACCAAAAAAATACATCCGACTCATTTTCTAAAAAAATGACACAATTGTATGAATTTCGCGATATTCACGGAAAACATTGTCCAAAGATATCCAATGAATTGTATGAATTGGTGTCTCTCCATGGCGATATATTAGACTCTATTTGTGATTATTCGAGAGATTTTTTAATCGATTATTTTGGATTTAAAACACTTGAACGAGCCTATTTATTTAAATTAGACGGTAAAATTATTGAACGACCTCAAGATATGTGGCTTCGCGTTGCATGTGGAATTCATTGCACCAATTCAAATATATCTGAATACAATACTTGTATCGATAAATCTTATGCCGATAAATCTTATGCCGATAAATCTTGTGTTGATGGATTTGGGGCTTGGTCTTGTGACGATAAATCTTATGCCGATGAATCTTATCCGCACATTCATACGCAACAACCCATGTTCGAGAAACTTATGGTGGCAGAGCGACGAACTGTAGTGCAAGTGTGTAGCATTGAATCTATTTTAGATAAAATTCGAGAGACATATGACGGAATGTCACAAAAATATTTCACACATGCAACTCCAACATTATTTAATGCCGGCACTCCCAAACCGCAATTAAGTAGTTGTTTTTTATTGGCAATGGAATCAGATAGTATTAATGGTATTTATGATACATTGAAAGATTGTGCTATTATTTCAAAACATTCCGGCGGAATTGGATTGCATATACATAATATTCGCGCAAGTGGATCACATATTCGCGGAACAAATGGTCAGTCAAATGGAATTGTGCCGATGTTAAAAGTTTTTAATAATACGGCAAAATATGTGGATCAGTGTGTTGTGCCAGAAACTATTATTTATACAAAAACCGGACCGACCGAAATTCAAAATTGTTGTGTCGGTGAAACGGAGATTTATAATTTGCATGGAGAAACAGAAGTTATTCAAAATATATTGGAACACACATATGAAGGAGAATTGTTACATATAAAAACACAGCATTCCTTTTTTCCTTTACAAATTACGGCAGAACATCCCGTATATTGTTTGCGAAATGGAGTTGCCAATACATGCAATAATTTTGAATGGGTAGATGCAGGCGAATTAACAAAAAATGATATGATTGTGTATCCGATGCCTACCTATAGTAAAGATATTGATACCATTACAGAGGATGACTGTTATATGTATGGAATATTGTTAGGAGATAACAACAAAGAAAATAATATTTGCATCAAAAATAAACCAAAGATGGTTGCATTTATCACAAATTATTTCGATACAAATCTGGTTCAATATACGATTCATTCCGACCACATTCAATGGAAAAAATCAATTCATTTACCATTTCGCCATAATGACATATATAATACGGCACAAAATAAAAGAATTCATCATAAGTGGTTGCATTTACCGATTGAAAAGAGTGCCCATATTATTCGAGGATTGGTTGATACAGAAGATATGTGTATTCATAGTAAATCTTCCGAATTAATTGAATGTGTTCGTTTTTTATGTATGAAACTTGGAACACTTACTACCAGTGAAGTGGAAGACGACCTATTTTTTCGTGTTCGTATTATACCAACTCCATTTATTTGCAAATTATTGGATATTTCCGATAGAGATTGCCTTTCCGATAAAAATCGAATCGACCATTTTCTTTTATCTCCTGTTCAGGAGATAACCAAAACGCATTATTCGGGAGTATTGTATGATTTGCAGTTGGAAAAGGAACACAATTATCTGTTACATAATGGACTTGTGCATAATGGAGGAGGTAAAAGAAATGGTAGTTTTGCCATTTATCTGGAACCATGGCACGCCGATATTGAAAGTTATTTACAATTGCGGATGAATCACGGCGACGAGAATTTAAAGGCGCGTGATTTGTTTTACGGATTATGGATTCCCGATTTATTTATGGAACGGGTCAAGTCCGGCGGGCAATGGACACTTATGTGCCCCGATGAGTGCCCCGGTTTGGCGGATGTATATGGCGAAGAGTTTGTTACCTTATATACAACATATGAACGTAATGGACGCGGGAGAAAAACCATTTTGGCGAGAGATTTATGGTATCAAATTTTAGATGCACAAATGGAAACAGGAATGCCGTATCTTCTTTATAAAGACGCGTGCAATTCAAAATCAAATCAGAAGAATTTAGGAACGATTAAATCGTCGAATTTATGTTGTGAAGTCGTTCAATATTCGGATGAAAATGAAACGGCTGTGTGTAATCTTGCCAGTATTGCATTACCGTCCTTTGTCGTAAATAAAACATTTGATTTTGTAAAACTCCAACAAATAACCGAATTGATTACGTATAATTTAAATCGCGTAATTGATATTAATTACTATCCCACGGAAAAATGCCGTAATTCAAATCAAAGACACCGACCCATCGGCATCGGTATTCAAGGATTGGCAGATGTGTTTATGATATTGGGCATTTCGTTTGAGAGTGAAGAGGCGAAAACATTAAATCGAGATATTTTTGAAACGATGTATTATAGTGCCGTAAAAGAATCGTGTCGATTGGCGCAAAAAGATGGTCCCTATTCTACCTTTGCGAATTCTCCGGCAAGCAAAGGTATTTTGCAATTTGATATGTGGAATGTGAGCCAAGACAATACACGGCATGATTGGACAACATTAAAACAAAATATTATTACACATGGACTTCGCAATTCTCTATTAATGGCTCCAATGCCGACCGCTTCCACCTCGCAAATATTGGGATTTAATGAATGCATTGAGCCGATAACAAATAATATTTATTCAAGACGAACAAATGCGGGAGAATTTTTACTGACAAACAAATATTTAATGAAAGATTTACTGGAAATGGGAATTTGGAATGAAACTGTTAAGAATCAAATCGTGGCGAATGGAGGGTCGATTCAAACAATTGAGTCAATTCCCATGGAACTTCGTGTTAAATACAAAACTGTATGGGAAATTCCGGCAAAGGTGCTTATTGATATGGCGGCAGATAGAGGTCCTTTTATTTGTCAGAGTCAAAGCAGTAATTATTGGATGGCGAAACCAGACCGGTCAAAACTCACAAAAATGCATATGTATGCGTGGTCAAAAGGATTGAAAACAGGTATATATTATCTACGCCAACAAGGGGCACATCAAGCACAAAAATTTACAATTGAACCTACCAAAATGACGGGACATACACAATATGAAGAGGAGGAGGAGGAGGAAACCACATGTGAAACGTGTTCGGCATAAAAGTTGGGCGTAAAAATATGTGTATATAACAAATAATGTCGTCGTCATTAAGTTTTTTGTCGTATGGTCTTATTGGAGTAACTGTTTCAGTTATTGCAATTGTAACTATTTTAGATGAACCAACTTCTTCCTCCTCTCCAACTCCTTCTCCTTCCACGTCCATTCTTCCAACGTCCATTCTTCCAACGTCCATTCTTCCAACGTCCACAACTACTACTACTGGTGGTAAAAAAACACGTAAGCATAGAAAACGATAACCAAATAGACGAATTACTTTAAAAGAATTTCATTTTCATTTCTGATTGGCTCAGTAAAATGATTATTTAACAGAGAATTTAATAGTACAATCGTTTCTTTTTGTGTTTCAACATCGTCTCCATTTATTCCCGGCGACTTATTCCAATATCTGGCATCTCCATTTATTCCCGGCGAATGTTTAAGGATTTTTTTAATAAAATAATCAAGAAATCGTTTTTTAATTTCTAAAGGAATTGTTTTACTTGGACCTGGGAGTTTATTTTCCCCTTTTTCGTCAGGTTTTTTCATTTCTTTACTAAATTTATGATAATAATCTGTCCAGTAATATCGGTTCGTATCATTTGTCGCAAGTGCATTATACATATAATACACTTCATCATCTGGAAATTTATTTATAAATGAACCTTCCGTATTTTTATAATATTGTATATCGGTGTTGTTTGATGTATTCGTAGACAATGGTTCATTAAATTGTTCAACGAGAACAAATAATCTATCGTAAATGGATTGTTGCATAACAGAATTGTCCATATGTTTGAATTGTTTACGCACAACCTTATTTTCTTCGCGTATTTGTTTTTTCGCCATATCTTTTTCTATTTGTGCTTGCATTTTCAATTCTGCCTTTTCGCGTATTTTTTCCATTTGTGCTTGTGCTTTCAATTCCGCCTTTTTGCTCATTTTTTCATCATTTTTAGACATTGTTGATTGTTGTGTTGGTTGCGGAATAAAAAGATTTTCAATTTTTTTTTCTAAAATAGTTATTTTTTCTTCACACATCTTTAATTTTGTTGGACATGATAGAGGAGAAAGAGAAAGCCGAGGCGAAAGAGAAAGCCGAGAAGAAAGAGAACGTTTTTTCGTTTTACTATTTTCTACACAAAGTCCCGTTTTTTTATGTCGCCGAGTTCCATTTTTGCAACGTTTTTGTTTTTCAGACATTATATATATATATACATACATATTATGTCATCTTCAATTCCATTAGATCCAAATTATTATCAAGCCATCGCAAATGCATCGAATGATTTTAATACAGCGTATGCACAATATTTATCGTGTAATTGTATGCAACCGGGTATAGGCGCATCCACTTCTGCTTGCACGACTGATCCATTATTAGGATGTCCGACTACAAATATAGGTTTAAGTTGGCAAACCATGGTATATCCATCCTATGTAATCCTTCAAAATACAATTGACCAAGCATTAGCCACAATACAGCCTATTAATCTGCCAAATTACGACGCATCTATGAACGAACTAACTACACAATATACACAACTTCTGGCATTTCGACAGAATTTAGACCAACATGTGAAAGATTTACATTTAAATTATACGACAAATACGGGAATACCGAATATGTATCAGTCGAAATTGGATACGACTATACTAACCACCAGTATTTGGGCAATTCTCGCCACATCATTAGCGATTTATATTTTTATGAAACATGAGTAGAGAGGGAGGTTTTATTTGGTTATGATTTGTTTATGGTTTATTCAAAATATAAAACAATCACATATATTATATAAATGCAACAACGACGAACTATATTAAAAACAACTACTCCGTATCAACCAACCTCACCTCCCCAATTGGAGGGATTTTCATTTGTGAATTATGGAAAGATTCTGAATGAAGGATTTACCGATGCCAGTTGTAATATTACCGACCCCGCATGTCAACAACAATTAATGACATCAGGGAGTCAATATTATTTACAGTTTCAAAATTTAGCGAATTCTTTACATAATGTATCCACATCTGCGGGTGTATATGACCAACAGTATGATTATTTAATGTCAAATCCAATGTATGCATACAGTGGAACTGTTCTCGGTCCGCCTTCTTCTATTCAAGATGCATTGACGGATGATTTACATCAAGTTACATTACAAGAAAATACATTTTATGTATTGGGGACAATTACTATTGCAACATTGTTTATTGGGGCGATTATATTGTCGAAATAGTCGTATTGGAAGACCAAAGAAAAATTGAAAATCTTTTTTTTATATTTTAATTGCATCTTTAAAACTGTACAACACAGAATTACTACTATCACGATGTTTTCCGAAATCGAAATCCAAGATTTACTTGTAAAAATAAATCGCGCGCAAAATAGTCTTATTCCTCTATACGAAGTTCGAAAACAGTTCTTTATTGAATATGCGAAACATAGTCCGGGAAGCGCCTATACAGCCGAACAATATGCCACTATAAAATTTGAAAAAACAAAAGAGGCGAAGGACATTAAAAAATTTGAACGTATTTTATTTCCCTCCCAACTCATGGTCGATTGTAATGAAGAAACGATTACATATGCCATCAAATTTGCCAAACATTATCGTGAACCAATTTCACGTGTAATGAATGCTATGTATATGTGGGAAGAAGGCAGAAAACAATTAAGAAAGGCGAAAAATGGTGGTGAGCTTATCTCCTTTGTCAAAGAACAATTTAAATTACATTATTATGTATGTAATACTGCTCTATGTGTTACCACTCCATGTGTTACTCCTGCTATAGACATTTCTCTTTCAAATTTAGAATTATGTTGGGAATAAATGTACGTGCTCTCTCTCTAATTAAGTAAATATCAAGCCTATTATTTTTTAATTATATGGTCTTTTGGTAAATCTATTATATAATAATAATAATAATACTATATAATAATGCCAAGTCTGCCACTCATACAATATTTGAAAAAACGACGATATGGAAATAGAGGAGGAGGTGCCAAATATTTTATTGACTGTCCGGCATTTCAAAATTATCCCGAATCAATTCAAACAGAAATGATTCTCAAAAATGTTGATAAACAAAATGTTGCTATTTTAACAGCATTTGCTCAAGACGATGAATTTCGTAAAAAAATAGTCATAAAATTAACATATGCTAACGAAATAGACGGAAATAGAGAATACCGCATTGGAGAGATACTTTATGAACATAAAATTTCCGGATTTATTTGGTATTTATGCACATTTCCGTGTTTTGATGATACTATATCCCGTGCTCCAAAATCTCGTAATGGTGAAAAAATAAAACCGAAAGCATACACAGACCCTATTTGTCAAGCACCTCATTTGAAAAAGTATGCTCAAAATGTGCTTGTTATGCCATACATACAAGAGGGTTCTCTCGAATCCTATACATTTACACCAGAAAATATATTTCTATTAAAATCCACATTAATTCACGCAATTATGTCATTGACTGTAGCATATGACCAACTGCAATTTATTCACGGAGACTTACATTTGGGAAATATTCTTCTTAAAAAAACGACAAAACAAGACATTACATATCATATTCGTGGTATAGAGCCAATTACATTAGATACAATGGGATACAAAGTTATTCTTATGGATTTTGAAAAATCAAAATTAATTCTTGATGTGTCCGAGAAAATGCAAATAAATGTAGGACATTTTTGGAAAGATTTACTTTTCTTAATAAAAAAAACCGGTGTCGCATTTGATAATTATGATGATTATTATATTACATGGGATGATGCAGATATTCTTTCTTTTATACATCGTGCGTCGCAAAGTGCATTACCATGTTCTGAAATTATGACGTTAATTCATTTGGTAAATGAGTCAACATTTTATTTTTTACCAACAAGTAAAATAACATATAGTTCGATATAAAGATAATAAAATAATAAAATATAATTTCATATGATTGAATCAGACCTATCGAATCCACCCGTTACGGTATATTATCTAAATTCGTGTCTTTGGGAGAAGGATTTTTTACTGAATGATATTTTGGGACCAATTTGTAAAAATGTTATTTTTTTTGATAAAATAGAAGATATTTCTATTGCAACGCAAAATCATCCGCAAATTCTTATATTGACAGATACCCTGCCGTTTCAAGAGGTTGAAACGTTTGTAAAGAAAATATCTCCAAATGCCATTTTTTTTACCTCCGGCGAAACAGGAAATCATGCGCAATGGTTGTCATTGTCCGCCTATACTCCATTGTATTGCAAACAATACAATCATTTTTCTATAGGAACATCTCCCACAAATATTGTCCAAATACCGCTTGGATATATAAAAGGATTTATCACAAAATACGATTGTCCTTTATCCACTATTCGCCCGCATGTGTGGGCATTTGTTGGTGAATTAAAATCCGATAGATATGAAATGTGTGAAACATTTGCACGTTTTCCGAACAATGTCGTTGTTATATCAAAAAATACATGGAATCTTGAGCGACAACATATATCTCCTCAACAACTTGCTGATATATATAGAGACGCCGTATTTGTTCCGATTGGAAGAGGCAATTGTTCATTGGACTGTTTCCGAATTTATGAAGCAGTTGCATTGGGGGCTATACCAGTTATTGTGGGGAGAAAAGATGAAATAAAACAAACATTTTATTATGACGGACATATTCCACCATTTGTATTTTGTGAAAACTGGGACCAAGCCATTGATATATGTAATGTTTTATTGGCGAATCCGTCTCAATTAATACATAGACAAGCCAGTATTTTACAGTGGTGGAACGAACGTATTATGGACATTCAATGCAAGATAAAAAAGGTTATTTAGCAGAGCAATACGTATATAAAATTGAATTACATTTATTTATGAATTGGTGTAAAATGTCTCTTGAAACAGTTATAAACGAAAAAACCATAAAAAAACGTCATTTTATATTATCTAATTATCTCAAAAATAATAATGTTGGCGTTTTGAATGAAAATGAAACGTTATGGTTTAAACACATATTTGAAAAGTTTTATACACCAGACGACCAATATACTAAATTTAATTCTTCGCAAATTTCAAATGTATCCATAGTAAAAGACAATTACGGAAATAAATGTTTTTGTATTTTTGTAAATGATACTCGGTTTCCAACATCTATAAAAAGACTTGCCGGCGGAAATAGAAACGACAAAGCAAATGTAATACGAGCATTAAGAAATGCGATAGAACCGCAAATTCATGATTTTCGCAAAAATAATCCATTAAATCCTGTAAATATTTGTCCGATTACAAATGAACCATTTGGGTTCGATGCCGAAGTAGATCACCAAATACCATTTCATATGTTAGAAGAAGAATGGATAAAAAATAATAAAAATATTTCTTACATTTACAATGTAGATAAATTTGATTATATTTTACAAGAACCGTATTACACACGTTGGTTTAATTTCCATTTAGAAAAATCAATATTAAGATGGGTGTCAAAAGAGGGCAACAAAATTGCGCATAAATTATATGTTAAAACGGATTGTCTGGGCTAACTTGGTTAATACAATATTTTTATTGTATTAATTGTTTTATTTATATAAAATACGCATTGCTCTAAATATCCAACGACATAATATTCTTTTCAGACCGAGGTTTTCGCCGGCTCATATTTTTTTTACTATTGCCGTCATTCGAAACCGTTTTTAATCCTGCCAATAAATTATCAATATCGGAAGAAGGTCCTTTCATCTCTGCTCTCGGAGGAGGAGAAAATTGCGATTGAGGTTGTTGTTGTTGTTGAGGTGGATTTGTATAAGATGCGTGACCGCCTACATCAATTCCTTCTTGTTGTGTTTGTTGTTGTTGCTGCTGTCGAATATCTTGCGGTTGTTCCGGTCGAAAGGTAGTTCCTCTCGCCAAACTAATATCGGGACGCTGTTGGTTAGGTCTTTCTGTAAAATTCATTGTTCCTTTTTGCACAATGGGCTGATTGGTTCTGGTATCCAAAGGTGCAGGTGGCGGACCGGATGACATATTGGGAGGGTCTTTTACAAGCCCTTGTGCAAATGCAAATCCGGGGCTTTTTTCTTTCATTGCATCTACAGTTGCATTTGTAAATGCCTTCATTAATTGCGGACTTTGTTTTAATACATCTTGCAATCCCGGCGCTATATTGGTAAGTGACGAATTTGTAATATGAATCATTGATACAGACAATCCCAATTTTAGACATAGAGACAATTCGGGAGGTATTTTTTTACCTCCACTATATTTGTCATGAAGTTCCGAAAATATTTCATCATAACTATCTATATCATCCTCAACCGTATCAGAAAGTCCCCCTAAATCCAACCCAAATGGGTCAAACGTTGAGTTCGCCCACTCTACAGAACTTACAAATGTTTTTAACCAATATGCCTGAAGTTTTATACCATCTTTTTTACGTTTATCTTCCAAGGCAGATTCATACTCGTCTTCAATCTCTTCATACGCCGAATCCACGGTATAATGTGAAATGTTTTTAATTGAACCTTTTTCATACCATTCTTCTAATTTCTTAATCATGGCACGCTTCTTTCGATTGCGTTCTCTCTCGGACGATGGAACCGTGGTTGTTTTGGAAGATACGGGCATTTGTTTGCTAAATCCGTCCCATGTCTTGCTTGTTCCAGAAAGACTCTCTTGGGTAGCATGACCAATATTTGAATCGGTGTGTTCTAATACAACTTCAGGAGTGGGAGAGGCATTTTTTTGTGAAAATCCGAAAAAATTACCAAAGCCGGACGAAGATACGGTTTTTGTTTGAATAGGAGTCTGTCCAGTTAATTCATTTAATTCATTCTCTAAATCTCCTAATTCTTTCATATCGATACGCCCCGAACCACTGGACGACCGTTTTTTATCATTCATCAGGAGTTCAAATCCAGAACCAAATTTTGATGTTGCACTATCCATATTCAAATCCAAATGTTCTAAATTATCATTTCCGATGTCCATTAAATTAAGTTCTTCCATATTTACTTGTATTATGGTATTTGAATAATATTTATTCTTATTTCAAACACATCTTTATGTTTCATGTTTCAATAAATAAAAAAATAAAAATAATATAAATATAAAAATAAAAATTCTATTAATATGCCGATAACATTAATTAGTTTTGATATTGGTATTAAAAATATGGCGTATTGTATCGGTAAAGTAGATGATGAATTGTTTTCTATTTTGGATTGGAATATAATGAATTTAAGTGTTGAATATGCTACTCCTCAACCCGCCTCTCTACCCATATGCAGTTATATAACAACTACCACCTACAAAAAGAAAAATAAACCACCTATATTAAAACCATGCTCAAAATTGGCGAATTATGGAGAGACCCACCCGTCATATTTTTGTGAGAAGCATGCCCACGAACAAATGACCTACGGTATTTTACCGGACAATAAACCGAAAACCATTCTTGAATTAAAAACCATATTGTCGCAAAAGTCCATAGATACCACGAATAAAAACAAGACTGAATTATTGGCACAATGTATCAAGAAACGTCCCGTTGAAAAACGGGCAATTACGGCAGATAAAATAAGTCTGATAGATATCGCCCAACGTTTTATCATACAAATGGATATATTGTTAGAGAAATTTCCCGAAATTACGTGTGCCATTTTAGAAATGCAAATATCCCCCATTGCCACAAGAATGCATACAATTCAAGGAATGCTGGCGATGTATTTTATGACAAAGAATATTCATGTAGAGTTTATTTCGTCCTCCAATAAACTAAAACTTGTAAAAATGATGGAAGGCGAAACAAAAAAAGAAGGAGAAGGAGAAGAAACAAGAACATATAAAGAAAATAAAAAGTTAGCTGAAGAATTTTGTCCAAAAATACTTGACCATAATGTATCTCTCTCTTTATGGAAAGATGTTGTTACACAATTTAAAAAACAAGATGATATGTTTGATTCAGCACTTCAAATGATATGGTATTTACATAACAAGAATTATGTTAAATTTCAAAATTTTGAAATAATTGTTGCATCAAATAATTGTTGCATCAAATAATTGTTGCATCAAATAATTGTTGCATCAAATAATTGTTGCATCAAATAAACTAATAAATTGAAAATCTTTTTTTTATAACCAGAAACAAACTAAAAGCAAACAATGAATCTCGAAATTGAAAAGGAAGGAGAGTATGGTGAAAGCATCACAATATATTCAGATGGAAAAAGCTATGAAGGAAAGTTAACATACAATAAAACAAATGATAAAGCATGTGTTATATTTACAAATGGCAACATCTATGAAGGAGAAGGAGAGTGGAAAGACAATAAAATACATGGTCAAGGTCGATTGACCTATTCAAATGGAAATATCTATGAAGGAGAGTGGAAAGAAAATAAAAAATATGGTCAAGGAACATATACATTTACCGACGGCAATATCTATAAAGGAGAATGGAAAGACGATAAAAAACACGGTCAAGGAACATATACATATGCCGATGGAGCAATTTATAAAGGAGAATGGAAAGACGATAAAAAACACGGTCAAGGAACATATACATTTACCGATGGAGCAATTTATAAAGGAGAATTGATAGACAATAAAACACACGGTCAAGGAACACTGACATTTGCCAATGGCGATATCTATGAAGGAGAGTGGATAGACAATAAAAAACATGGTCATGGTCGAATGTCATTTTCAAATGGCAACATCTATGAAGGAGAATGGAAAAACGGAAAAAAAGATGGTCATGGTCGAATGACATATGCAAATGGTTCTGCCTATGAAGGTGAGTGGAAAGAGGATGCCAAAGATGGATATGGTGAAACAATTGAAAAAGGTTACTGGAAAAAAGGCGTATTTATAGAAAGTGTTTCACAAATACCATTCATTAAAGTTAAAACCGAATGAGAAAAGTAAATGATAAAAGGTAAATGAAAGGATAGATGATAGATAAAATTGATAAAAAAATAATAAAATTATGTATAAAATAATACAAATATGAACAATCAAATAGAATTTATAGAATCCATTGTTAGAACAGATACGTCATTTCTAAATACATATATATTTACAAATGAAGATTTACTTCATATGTGTATTGAAGATGTAAAAAATGAATTATTAGAAAATCCAACAATTCAAATATACGGAAAAACCGCTATTCAACACAGGAGTATCGGATTCTTTTCCGATAATTCAATTGGATACTATTATTCTGGACAACTCGCAAAATCTAAACCACTGTCATCGAATTTATTATCACTATTAACCATTATAAACGCACATTTTGCTATGGAGTATAATGGAATTTTAGTAAATAAATACGGCGACGGAAATGACTGTATTGGTGCACACAGTGATGATGAAAAAGGATTGGATGTGGGTGGAGTTATTGCCATATCATGTGGCGCTATCCGAAAATTTCGTGTTCGAAATAAAATATCAAAAAAAATTGTTATAGATATTCCAACTATATCAAACCATATACTACATATGGGAGGAGATTTTCAAAAAGAATTTACTCATGAAATACCGATTGAAAAAAAGGTAAAAGATATACGATATTCTTTTACATTTCGAAAACATCTTCGTTAGTAAGATTTACGCGTAAATTTCGATGACGCATTTGTTCGACTACTTCGTTTTATAGTTTGACGACTACTATTTGATTTTAACGGCATTATTAAAAAAAACTCTCGAATATAATACATAATTTTTTGAGAGACCAGTATATCTATTTTTTTTTCTTCTTTTGACGATTTTATTACCGGATATTGTGCGAGTTCATTCTTGATATCTCGTAACGATATTTTTTGTATATTATCTCTCCGAATAAATTCACAAAATCGGTCAAATATATCATTCGTTGATAAGTGATGATTGTATGCTTTTGGTTTAATATAGTACACTTTATTATTCGTATTGTACATTAGCGGATGGTATAAATCATCTATAAAACATATTTCGGCATGTTTGGATAACATGGAACATTGAATAAAATCAGAATATGTTTTTAATTGCGTGGTTCGTTGTGTGTTTACAATTTGATTGCCAATTTTAAACGCATAAATAATTTGGTCAAACAAAATGAATTCGGCACCTCCCCCCAATTTATGATGAAAATATGCAATAACATGATGTATCCAATCGACAGGACATTGGTTGTTTGTATATAAAAAAACTTTATAACATTCTCCCTGTTTCTTTTTATGACATAAATATTCGAGTATTACCAGAATTCCAACGCGTAAAAACTCCGGATATACATCCATCAAAGAAAATAAAATAGCGCGTTCTCCCTTTTCTGGATACAGTTTAATAGAAATTTTCCATAAAAAATATAGGTGAGAAAAGGACCCAAGAGTTTCATCAAAATCCAATACAATCACTCTTTTTATTTTTTTATTTTTTCCAAGTCGTGAGTGGATTGGCGGAAACACTTCAATAATTTCTTTGTCTTCTTTTTTTTCTTCTTTTTCTTCTTTTTTATTTGTTTCTTTTTCTTCTTTTTTATTTGTATTTGTTTCTTTGTCGTCCTTTTTATTTGTATTATTTGTTTCCTTTTTATTTGTGTCTTTTTCTTTTGTATTGTTGTCGCTATCGAATTCTTCTTCGTTGTATTCATATTCATTTATAAATATATTGTTCATAATTTATCCAAATACAGTATTATGATACTGTATATAGAGATTATTTATCGTAATTAACCTATTTGCGAATCTTTTGTATTTGTGCTATATGTCGGGCTCAAATTTCCTCCGCGAGACGATAACAATTGCAACTGTTTATCATTAAAACACAAACTACCTTTTGAATTGGTATATCCTGAACCTTGGGTGCAATTTGTATCTCCTTTTACTCCATAAAACGCGTCAATTCCTTCCGGTGTATCTGCGCCACAAAAAAGTCCGCTTTTTCCAAAACCAAACAGTTTAGAGCATTGCTTTTCTTTTGAACCGTCGGTCAGTAACGCAACGCGAGAATCTAATGCCTGATTTGCCGGATATGTTGAATATTCGGTTGGAAATTGGGTAAATCCTTCTAAACTTTTCCATGATGATGGAAGAACAGCTGACAAGAAAATAATAATAGCCAACAAAACACTTAAAAAAATACTCTCTCTTGACATGAATTTTTTCATTCTATTATTATAACTTACGAAAATAAAGAATGAATTGAATGGGTGGTCGGCAAATCTTTTCCTACTAAACACCCTTTAAGTAAATTGGGCGCAAAATACGTTTGACAAACTCGCAATACATCTTCTTTTGTTATTGGCGCGTATTTTTGTTCAAAAATAGTGCTTAAAGGGACGATGCTTAAAGGGACGGTGCTTAAAGGGACGATGCTTAAAGGGACGATGCTTAAAGGAACTGCATTTGTGGCATTTATGATTGCAAGTGCATTTTGTTTTCCCGATAAATCAATATTGTTTAAACGCAATATTTGTCTTCCTTTTAATTCTTGTTTTGTATGTTTTATTTGTGAATAGGTCATCCCTTTATGATATAAATTTTTGAGAATTTGTTTAAGAATAGGAAGCACCTGTTTTGTCTTGGTTTTGTCAATTTCTGTATATAAAATAAAAGACCCAACGGTTTTATAATAATTCACTTCAATTTCAGACGAATAGGTGAATCCATGTTTTTCTCGTAATTCGTTAAATAAAAAAGAATTCATACCATCGGATAAAAAAGATTTGATAAGATTTAATATATATCGGTCTGGGTGATTGTAGGGACATGTGCGAAATCCGAGAGAAATACGAACGGCTTCCAATGGAATAGAAATACACGAAATTGGAAATAGATTTTGTTGTTGGGCGCATTGTCGTTCAATATAAAAAGTGGGCGACTGTTTTATGTGCGATTTTGTAAATCTGGTATTTTGCAACATATGAACAATTGTTTTAAATGGATGGTGCGATACAATACTACATATCGTATTTTGTGGAATATAGACATTTTTATACAATTGAAATACGGTCTCTCTATCTAATGATTTTTTTGTATGATAGGCAATATTATCAATCGGAGAATCATATATAGTTCCATTAAATAGTAGTCGTTCTATTTCATTCGATTCTAATTCATCTGTGTCATTTACGGCTAATGTATTTTCTTCAATAACAACGGCATGTTCTAATTCATAATCTTTTTTATTAAATACGGAGGAAAATAACATTTCACCTAATGGCTCCAATGCTTGTTGTGTATATTGATATCCACATTTTACATAATAACATGTATATGATTTTTCAGTATACGCATTTACTTCAGCTCCTATTTTATCATATATATCCGATATAGTAGTTGATTTTTCATATTTCGAACAACCTTTAAACACCATATGTTCAATCATGTGAGCAGAAGCGCGAAGATTTGGTGGTTCATGAATAGACCCAAATTGTTGATAGATTTGAATGGAAGAGAGAGGAAGGTCGGTTTTTTCATAAATTAGACAACAACCATTATCAAATATATGTGTTTGTATTGGTAACATACGATTGTTATATAATAATCATATTTAAGCTTTTCTTATATTTTTCCTTTCTTATTTTTCTTTTTATTTTTCCAAAAATCTATTATGTATTTCTCTTAAATATGTATAATTTCATTCTCATCTTCAAGATAATATTTATTTCCACAAGCGTTACATTTTTGTTGTATTCTGTCTTGTTTTTGTTTATATGTAAGACGGACCTCGGGTTTATCACACATATTACAAAGCAAATACTTTTGAATAAACTCATATAGAATTTGTTTAATTTGAGAATGTGAGAACTCACCTTGAAGATAATAATATTTGGTATATTTATCAATTCCACTTTTACATGATAATTTTTTGCCAAGAATAGAGAGAAGAATAGATTCATCAAATTCTAATTCTTTACAAAACTTTGAAAAATTATCCAACATTGTAATTGTTGTTCCTTTTTTACTGCTGTGACTTGTTTCTATTACCGAAATTATATAACGATAATTTTCATCAAATAAAATCGACTCATCGCTTGTTAAATAAAGTTTGTTATGTTGCTCCATTTTTTGGTATATTTGTGGACAAATAAATCAAATAAATCAAAATTTTTTAACCCATTAGTTTTTCAGAAAACATCCAAGCCCACTTATGAGTTAACCACCAAATACCACCAAAAATAGCACCATGTGTTAAGGCAACGACTAATTTTGAACTCTTTGGCGGAAGAGTAATCAACACGGATGGCGTTAACGCGACAAAAAGAAGCACAATATACAAAAATAGAAGAATATTCATTTTATAATATAAAGGATTATTTTTCTAAAGGTCGGTAAAGGGTCGAATAAAAAATGTTCATAATTACGTAAAATAATAGTAAACCGGATGATAGACATATCTATAAAAATAATCAAACGGATAATAATCATATTCGTCTAAAAATAATGGATTTACGGCAATTGCTCCTCCTCCTCCACCTCGTCCTCCTCCTCCGTGACCTCCTCCACCTCGTCCTCCTCCTCCGTGACCTCCTCCGCCTCCACCATGACCTTCAACAATTTTATTATTCAATATAAAAAATATACAAACAAATACCAACGCAACACAAATAATTCCTATTCCAGTGTATGGTTTTTTCATTAATTATTATATGATTAGACATATTATGATTTATGATATTTTCTTTACCGGAATTTTACTATCAACAATATAAATAGAATTCTCCGTCATAATAATGAGTTCAGTTAAAACCTTGTATATATTTACAATTGAACTTGTAAATTCTTCGGGGCTTCGCACCAACAGCCGTTCAGTAATTTTCTCGCCCGTTTCTTCGTCAATTTCTTCACGAATTCCAAGAATAACCGATTTTTCAATAGAACCTACCCAATAATCCATCATAATTGGTTTATCTTCAACAATAGCTAATTTAGATGCTTCATGAAATGTTTTACCTTCTGGATGACGAATAGGAGGAACAGTTTCCGTATTTTTTTTTGATGTTTCCGTATTTTTTGCTAAAGACATAACAATAATAATGTATGGACATAACAAAAAACGTAATTTATAACGCCCATTTTGTCATACGCGTTATAAATTTCTCTCCTAAAGTTATATATGTCTTCATCTTCTGTAAATTTAGGGAACAATGCTGGACAATTTGACCAACAAACCGGCTCTATTGCGATTGGACAACAAGCGGGGCAAACTAGTCAAGGAACATTTGCCGTAGCAATTGGACAAAATTCCGGACAAACGAATCAATCGAACGCATCTGTCGCCATTGGACAAAATGCAGGACAGGTAGAACAATCTGAATACTCCATATCCATTGGACAAAATGCGGGACAAAATAGTCAAAATACCGTAGCGGTTGCTTTAGGTCAAAATGCCGGACAGATAAACCAGTCCGACCATGCAATTGCCATTGGGCAAAATGCGGGTCAATCCAACCAAGGTTCATATTCCATTGCCATTGGAACAAGTGCGGGTCAAGTAAGTCAAGGAGAATATAGTATTGCTATTGGACATGATGCGGGTCAACTTGCGCAACCGGCTCATAGTATTGTATTAAATGCTCAAATAACCGGTGTTAGTCCACAGACGACGGGACTGTTTATCCAGCCATTGCGAAATGCATCTCAGTCAAATACGTTATATTATAATGATGCTACAAGTGAAATAACCTATTATACCTCAACGGCAGAAGATAAGACCGATATTACTTCGTTGCCATTTTTTCAGAGCGCCAGTATTTATAAACTACTACCTCGCACATTTACGTATACATCGGACGGAATTAAAAATATTGGACTTATTGCCGAGGAAGTATTTGCAGTAGATCCGGATTTAGTTGTTGTGGATGCAAGCGGAAATCCTATTAATATAAAATGGTTTGATATTGTAACATATCTCGTTTCAGAAATTAAGAAGCATCAAACTCAAATTTTAAACCAAGCCCAGCAAATGCAATCGCTTCAGTCATTGGTATTTCAGCATAAACTACAAAATCAACAACAAACTGACGCATTAAAACAACAAACTGATGCATTAAAACAACAACAAAAACAATCCACTGTCCAACAATCACCTCAATTAACTATTCAACCATCTGTAACTATTCAACCGTTGCAAAAAAGTTCATCGTCTGTTCTCCGAAGTTCTTCGAGAGGAACTGGGGCATTAGGTAAATTTATATTTCAACATAAATAGATAACGCCATAATTGGTATATGAGTAAAAAGATAGGGCGAAATGACATGTGTTTGTGCGGTTCCAATAAAAAATATAAAAAATGTTGTCTACTCAAAGAAGAACAAGAAGACAAAGAAGACAAAGAAGTTCATTCCATTGTTCAATATCTCCGTGTAGAATTTCCAACACATAAGGTGATTGATATCACAAATAAACTCACTGTTGAAACCTATCGACCCTTACAAATTCAACATTATTCAGATAATGTAATACAATTTGCCGAAAAAAACGAATTAAATGCAAGTGTGTTTTTGACACGAGTTCCATTAGATACATACGATATTATGATTTTATATCATGGGTCATATCGTACATTTCCGAAAGACGATATTTATTCAGTTATGGCAAGTTTAAGAGCGTTAATTTATCCGGAAACGGATAGTTCCATTTGAATATAAATCTTTTTATATTGTATAACAATGGCAAAATTTACCGATATTTTGTATCGCTGGTCGAAAATAAATCGCCATTACCTCATTACCTTTTTTGTTCTTGTTTTATTTATCGGATTGAGTATTTTAGGCTATAAGTGGTTTAAAAAAACCGATACTCCTTACAGTGATGTTGCAAATGCTAAAACTCGAGGACAAGAAGTTGAAATTTATATATTTACGGTTACATGGTGTCCTCACTGTAAAACCGCTCGTCCAGAATGGACGGCATTTAAAGAACAATATGAAGGAAAACGTATAGGTCCTTATGTTATTCATTGTGTTCAAGTAGATTGCACAGATAAAGATGATATTCAAGTTCAAAAAATGCGTTCAAAATACAATATTTCATCTTTTCCGACCGTAAAAATGGTTAAGGATGGAAAAATAATTGATTTTGATGCAAAAATAACTACCGGCAATTTGAATCAGTTTGTCTCAACAATGGTAGGATAAGCGAAGACAAATTATTTTTATTTCTTTCATAACATATTATTTCTCACCATATTATATATGTTATGGTTAGTAAATCATTAAAGAATACATCCTCAAGAAAAAACGAAACAAGAAAAAACGAAACCGAAACAAGAAAAAAAACTATAAAACACCGTTATACAAAAAAACATTATTCGTCTGGAGATGGTATGTTGACAACCGTTTGGGGACCACCTATGTGGCATTTTTTACACACAGTATCATTTAATTATCCCGTTGAACCTACATGCAATCAAAAAAAACAATATCGCGAGTTTATACTTTCTCTACAATATGTGCTTCCTTGCGGAAAATGTCGCATAAATCTCTGTAAAAATCTAAAAAAACTACCTTTAACAATACATCATATGTTAAATCGAGGAACATTTTCACTATATATTTACAAACTACATGAAATGGTAAATACAATGCTTCATAAAAAATCCGGTCTTACCTATGACCAAGTTCGAGATAGATACGAAGATTTTAGGGCGAGGTGTGTAATGTCTGACTCCGATAAAAACACGGACACAAAAAAGGAAAACACGGACACAAAAAAGGAAAATGGCTGTACCGACCCCGTGTATGGAGAGAAATCGCGATGTATTTTAAAAATTGTTCCCCAATCCGTTCAATGTGAATCTTTATCTATAGACAAAAAATGCAAACGAACATCTCTTCTAATGTAATTATAATATGGATTTTTTTTATTTAATAACAATTGCTATCGCCATTGTCATTTTAACAATCGTTCTTGTTGGAGTTTGGTATGTTATTAAAACAACAAACGCAAAAGGAACTATTTTCCCAAATGTAGTAAATCAGTGCCCAGATTTATGGTTAGTGGATAATACAACGGGCAATTGTATTATTCCTGATGTATCGTTTAATGCTACCACAACATCACCAAATTTAGGAATTTTAACACAATCTACCTATAGTTTAATTCCCGGTTATGCTGTATCATCTCTCGGATATAATGAAATTAACTTTTCAGATGCGGGATGGGCGTCACAAAGTGTATCATCCGCTACATGTGCAAAAAAAACATGGGCGAGTGTAAATGGAGTTGTATGGGATACGGTAACAAATTATAATCAATGTTAGCATAATTAAACTTACATAAAAATTGAATCGTAAAATACACGAATAGAATGGAAACAATGACAAATGATATTGACAGTGAGTGGTCGTTATTTTTACGTTCACAACATGAAATTATTGATATTCGACAACCAATCTATACTACAGAACAAAGACAACAAGAACGAGATTTAGCACAGGACAGTCAAAACAATGAATCCGAAAATCCAATACCAATCTGCGAGGAATTGTATATATCGACAAATACAAAAACACTTATTTTAAATCAGGAAATAGATACATTTGTTGTATTTTGGAAAATTCCTATTATTGAATATTGGAAACCAGAAGAAGGGGTTGTTCATAAACATATGAAAGTTGTATCAGACACACCCGAACAATTGGAATTGTATAAAGAATACCTTTCTCATGTAAAAGAGGAATACAAGGAACACATTATGAAACAAATTGATATTCGTAATACAAAACGTCCAAAATTCAAAGATGACCGAAAAATAATGGTCGGTATTTCAAAAAAAGAAATTATGAATGCGCGAAAAAAACAGAAGAAAGCATTTATGAATTCTTTCGCAATTATTATTCGTTTGGAATTTGAAGGTATGTTTCGTGAAATTCACGTGAAAATATTTAATACCGGTAAAATGGAAATTCCGGGAGTCCCTCAGCGGGCTCTTTTAAATATCGTAAAACAGAAAATCATATGTATTTTACAACCACATATGCCAACTCTACTTGAATTTTCTGAAACGAGCGCCGGAATGGAAGATAAAGGAGTTCTTATTAATTCAAATTTTCGATGTGGATATCACGTGAATCGAGAAAATGCATACCATATTTTACGGACCAAATATGGAATTGATTCGGCATATGATTCGTGTAGTTATCCGGGAGTAAAGAGCAAATTTTATTTTAATAATAAAATCGGATTTGATACGGATAAACAAATAGGTCGTATAGATGAGGAGGACCGTTCATGCACCATAGATGCGTTACGTAAAAATCCGAAATATACCGAAATGACATTTACCATATTTCGAACAGGAAGTTGTCTCGTATCTGGAAATTGTTGTGATGATATTTTATATTTTGTATATAATTTTCTATGTAAATTTTTACGGGATGAATACTTGCAAATACGAGCAAATGTAATTATTCCAATGATAAAAGAAAAAAAAATAAAGGTGAGAAAACACTGGATTTCAACAACGGTTGATTATTACAATAAAACAATATCCAAAACCACATATAAAAATAATTCTAACGTATCCAACGATGAATTTGGTGTTGCCTCTGTATAATGTATCTTTAACAAATATACAATTTTTAGAGACCAAAGACAATATTCGGATGAACGGTATTTTTACAAAACTAATTTATTCTGATTTTTTTATGACGATGAACGGATTATATGCAATCATTCCCATTGCATTAAAATCGGTCAACTATCATTTTGGATATTTTAATCCTATTGAAAACATAACATGGATTCGAGATATAATCGCAATTGAATCTCATATATTACAAGAATATAGAAGAAAAAACAAGTCGAGACATTTACGATTTTCTTCTATACAAACTGTATTACAATCAGGAACAATAAAGTTAAGTAGTTATGCAACGGATGTTTGGAAAGAGCATTCTATGCCGATAACGTGTTTAAAAATATCGGGGGTTTGGGAGAATAATGGAACTATTGGCATAACATATAAATTTTTATATGGGCGATAAGACCCATTTTATTTGTAATCACATATAATTACTTTATATTGTTCATTTTCTTGTATTATTTGAAATGGTTTTCCGCATCCATAGAGTGCTCCTTCTTCAACTAATTTTATACACTCGTGTTGGGGAGCATGTGGACTTAATTGACGACCAGTTGACCGATAAATACCACATCGAAATATACAACAATTTAATTTTACAATTTCACACATTTGGTTACAATGAGGACATAACACGAAAATAGGGTCCGATAATGTTTGTTTTGTCTTTGTCATTTATTTTTATATATTTATTACGAGAAGTTATAATTATCAATTTTCTTCAGTATTATTTTAACATTGGACAACATTCCATGCGTTTGATTTCATTGTATTGTTCAATTGTTTTTACAGAAAGTTCAAATCCATATAGTTCCTTACATGTTGTATAAATTGGATTAGTTGTGCAATCGAATTCTTGTAAAGTGAGAGGAAGATTGTCGAGAGATGTAAGTTGATTATGCGAACAATATAATTTTTGTAGATTCGGAGGAAGATTGTCAAGAGAATTGATTTGATTATTCCAACAACCTAATGTTTGTAAATTGGGAGGAAGATTGTCAAGAGAAGTCAGTTGATTATTTTCACAATATAAGTGTTGTAAATTGGGAGGAAGATTGTCGAGAGACGTAAGTTGATTTGTAAAACAATCTAATGTTTGTAAATTGGGAGGAAGATTGTCGAGAGAAGTCAGTTGATTGCCGCCACAATACAATATTTGTAAATCGGGAGGAAGATTGTCAAGAGACGTTAGTTTATTTGTGGAACAATCTAATTTTTGTAAATTGGGAGGAAGATTGTCAAGAGAAGTCAATTGATTATTATCACAATATAATTTTTGTTGTAAATTGGGAGGAAGATTGTCGAGAGAAGTCAGTTGATTATTATAACACCATAATTCTTGTAAAGTGGAAGGAAGATTATCGAGAGAAGTTAGTTGATTATATTGACACTGTAATTCTTGTAAATTGGGAGGAAGATTGTCAAGAGATACGATTTGATTATTATAACAATATAATGTTTGTAGATTGGGAGGAAGATTGTCGAGAGAAGTCAGTTGATTATGATGACAATATAATTCTTGTAGATTCGGAGGAAGATTTTCGAGAGAAGTTAGTTGATTATATTCACAACATAATGTTTGTAGAGTAGGAGGAAGATTGTTTAGAGAAGTCAATTTATTACAAATACAATATAATCCTTGTAAATTGGGAGGAAGATTGTCGAGAGAAGTCAGTTGATTATGACAACAATCTAATCTTTGTAGATTTGTATAGAGAGATAAATCAGGTAAAACAGTTAAGTTTTGTTTCGATAAATCCAATTCGGTTACGGTATAATCTGTCATTTATTATTTGTTTATTACAAAAAATAAACAAATAAATATCAATTTTCTTCGCTACTATTTTAGTAGTGGGCAACATTCTTTTTCCAAATTTTCCATGTGTTTGATTTTATTGTATTGTTCAATTGTTTTTTCAGAAAGTTCAAATCCATATAGTTCCTTACATGTTGTGTAAATTGGATTGTGTGAACAAAATAGTGTTTGTAAAGTAGGAGGTAAAATATCCAGAGAAGTCAGTTGATTCTTCAGACAAGATAATTTTTGTAGATTCGGAGGAAGATTTTCGAGAGAAGTGAGTTTATTATGGCGACACCATAATTCTTGTAAATTGGGAGGAAGATTGTCGAGAGAAGTCAGTTGATTGCCACCACAACGCAATGTTTGTAAAGTGATAGGAAGATTGTTGATAGATGTAAGTTGATTATTGAAACAATTTAATGTTTGTAGATTCTGAGAAAGATTTTCGAGAGAAGTCAGTTGATTATTGAAACAATCTAATCTTTGTAGATTGGGAGGAAGATTGTCGAGAGAAGTCAGTTGATTGTTATAACAATCTAATCTTTGTAGATTGGGAGGAAGATTGTCGAGAGAAGTCAATTTATTATTTCCACAATATAATGTTTGTAGATTTGTGTATAAAAATAAATCCGGTAAAATAGTTAAGTTTCGTCCCGATAAATCCAATTCTGTTACGGTATAATCTGTCATTTATTATTTGTTTATTACAAAAAAATAAACAAATAAATATCAATTTTCTTCGCTACTATTTTAGTAGTGGGCAACATTCTTTTTCCATATTTTCAATGCGTTTGATTTCATTGTATTGTTCAATTGTTTCTACAGAAAGTTCAAATCCATATAGTTCCTTACATGTTGTGTAAATTGGATTATCCCAACAATATAATTCTTGTAAAGTAAGAGGTAAAATATCAAGAGAAATTAATTGATTCTTCCGAAAAGATAATGTTTGTAAAGTGGGAGAAAGATTGTCAAGAGAAGTTAGTTGATTTGTATGACAAATTAATGTTTGTAAAGTTGGAGGAAGATTTTCGATAGAATTTAATTTATTTTCATGACAAATTAATATTTGTAAATTGGGAGGAAGATTGTCAAGAGAAGTTAGTTGATTGTTTTGACACCATAATACTTGTAAAGTAGAAGGAAGATTGTCAAGAGAAGTTAGTTGATTGTTTTGACACCATAATACTTGTAAAGTAGAAGGAAGATTGTCAAGAGAAGTTAGTTGATTGTTTTGACACCATAATACTTGTAAAGTAGAAGGAAGATTGTCAAGAGAAGTCAGTTGGTTATAATAACAATATAATGTTTGTAGAGTGGGAGGAAGATTGTTTAGAGAAGTCAATTTATTATTTACACAACGTAATGTTTGTAGATTTGTATAGAGAAAGGTTTTATACTTAAATATAGATTTTTCCGTTAAAAAACCTCAGTTAATGTTTTCTCTCCATGACAATTGCGACAAAGAGCCTGAAGATTACTTAGATCATTCCCTCCATTTGCTACCCGAATTTTATGGTCAATTTCATAACTTGCCGAAAGAAGATTGTCGCATGAGGCACACCGCCATTTCTGTCTTGCCGCCACATATTTTTTCTTTGCATCTGAAACGGAACGTTTATGTTTGGTTGTATCAATTAAACCGGCTTGTGGAATAGAAACCCGTTTTTTTTCTTTATCAAACGATAAAATAGGTTGCGAATATCCATCATCTGTATATTTCTCTTTTGTAAAGTTGATTAACGGTTCAATAAAATTCGCAGATACATTTCGGTCGACTGGCAAATATTTTACATATTCGTGTGTATTATAAATCATATCTCGGGCAGACGCTGGATTCTTTTTCATAAACCAATACAAAAATAATGCTCCTAATAAAACTCCTCCTATTTGATAGTATTTTTTAAACGCATAAAGCTTCTTTACATATTTACCCTCTGTATAAATATTTGCAACTAAAAAACATGCAACCAAGATTAAAACGATTTCAAATCGCATTTATATAAAACAATGATACAATTTTCTTTCTCTTAAAGATAATAACCTTCTATTTTAATAAGAAACACATGACAATAAATTCATACATTCTCTTTTTTATTTCCATCATTGTAATAGGATTTTATTTCTATTTCATCATTGGAAATATTCGCATTAAAAATATATACGGAAATACAGGCGACCCCGTTATAAAAGAGTTCCAACAAGATATTATTACAGGAATTACTTTAGCATTACTCGGTTGGCTTACCTATATAAATCAGAAATTCGGAACTATTTCATTAACTGTATTGTCTCGTTGGATTCTTGCGATTGTATCTCTCGGTATTGCCACATACATAACAAGAACAACATGGCTATCATGGTTTTCCGGATTTAATTCAATGACTTTCCTGTATATAGCATTATTTTTATTTATGATTGTTGCCGGTATGGCGATTGCATACCGAATATTTTATACGCAACAAGAAGGAAGTAGTTGGGAAAACAATATACTTATTCAATTCCTTTTATTTTTACCGTGTTTATTGACAGATTTTCTGGAACATGTAAATAAACAAATCGGAATTACGCCCAATATTGTGTTTGTTCTTTTCCTGATGGAACTAATCGCAATTCTTTTATTTATTTCAATTCCCTATTTTCTTCAAAAATCCGCAACACTGATTCAGGGAAAAGGAACACCTATTTTAAAAGAATCCGCATTTTTAGATATTCAAACTGCCTTGCCCCCGTTTCATTCATTAAAAACAAATTACGCCATATCTTTATGGACATATATAAACCCCCAACCAGCTTCAGATAAAGAATATCTTATTTTTACGATAAATGCCTTCATGCCAATTATTACGTATCGGACTCATGATACAAGAAAGGAACAAAAAGAAAAAGAACAAAAAGAAAAAGAACAAAATAAAATAATTGTGCATTCATATTCAAAAAATCCCAAACAAAAACAAAAACAAGAACAAGAGTTCGATGTAAAATTACAAAAATGGACAAATATTGTATTGAATTATCGACATAATATGTGTGACGTTTTTATTGATGGAACTCTACAAAAAACATTCGAATGTTTTGAACCGCCCCCCATTCACTCGGTTTTCATTGGAGAGCATAATGGATTATATGGAGCAATATGTAATGTTATGTATTATCCTGAACCGCTAACTCAATCACATATTGTAACAATGTATAACGTTTTTTCAACCAAAAACCAGCCAACTTTATTTTAGTAGTATTATTGTGAATAAGCCACTGCTAATTTACTTAATTTTTGTAAATATGCAAGAGAATGCTGTTTATTGTCGTCGCTCATGTCTCGAATTGGATTACGAATTTTATCAACAATAACCATAATTTCCTGAGAATTCGATAAATACACTAAATCACTTCCATAATCTTTATCAATAAAAAATGAGATATCGCCACCATCAATACGGTCTTTGTATGGCATATAAACATAACTATACCACGCCTTTAAAATAGCCGTAACATTCAGTTTTCGGATGGTTTCGAATGACTGTTTGGCAACTTTAATATCATTATTATCCGGAAAAATCGCAATAATTTCGTCTAAAAAATCAAAAAAAAGTTTGTTGTATGCTTTTAAATAAATAGATTTATCCGACATGTGCAAATAGTATATTTTACATAAATATACTTTTATATGGTTTTATACGTTTATTTTATTTCTTTTTTTATTTCTTTTTTTCTTTTTCTTTCTTTTTTTATTTCTTTTTTTATTTGATTTCTTTTTTTATTTCTTTTTTTATTTCTTTTCTCTCTGTCTTTTCTTTTCTCTCTAAAACCCAATATTATATTTATTGTCATCACAAATTTGTATTACATTGCTACGTTTAATATTGCCAATATTGTTTTCAATTCGGATTGAATCCGCCGAACATTTCCCGCCATCATCTCCAGCACCCAACATTCGATTGATTTCCGCCGTCGGGTCTTTTAATTGCAATGTCTTTTTTGATTGTTTTGCCATCTTTTCCATATCTAACAATATATTGAACGAATTTGTTCCGAAAAGTCCCTGTTGTCCCATCATAATGTTTCCAGACACACCGCGCATTGTATCTAAATCCGCATGTCTTCCTGCATCTAATAATACTTCTGTATGAACCTCGAACGTTGCTTTGCCAATTGGTCCAATATCATCTTTAAGAATTCCTGAACGAAAGATTGGAATCATATCCTTTGTTAATGTCATGCGGTCACATAACAAACTCAAATGATGATGATTGATATACACATCACTGAATTCCATTACATCCACAAATTCTTGATACATAACTTGACGCGCAGCCGCAATTCCAAGAACATCAAACACTTCACGAATATCATTACTAATGGTTCTCGTTGAATCTATAAAATCCAGTGCAAGAACATCCAGCATATTTGACCCATTTGTATCTAAAATCCAAACATCCTCTTTCGTTACTATTTCTCCTCCTTCCTTTGTAATTTCTAAACCTTTGGGCGGGTCTTTCACCATATTTGCGATTTTTCTCGGAATTACATTTCCCACACCCGGAACACCTCGCAGAACAATATTATTTAAAACGGTATCTTGAAAATTCTTCAACAAATAGATTTCATCGGACTGGTCCAGAGTTCGGGCAATACCTTTTTGTTTCTTTGTATGTTTTTTAAATACATCACTGTTTATACGAATACGAAATATCAAATTATCCATATTGTAATCCGAAAATATGCACGTAATATTTTGACCATCATTGCTTTTTTTAATGGCAAAGTGAATATCGTCCATCGTCAGATTTTTATCCAACATTTTTTCTCTATTCATTTCCATTCGCACAATCCATTTTGATTTTGGTTGGGGCGGTTGCTGTTGTGGTTGATTTGTATTGCATTCTTCCACCATTTGTTCAAATGCATAGTATTCTTGAAGCATTAACTCGTCTGTGGAAGGAGTTCGGTCATCGGGTTCAAAACAAATCTGTGTAGATTTCACCACATCTACCAATTTTGTATGTTCCACCATAGTCGAGTAAAATTTTGCCTTGTCCTGACTTTCTCGGTCTAATTCCTTCAAGAAAATCGTCATGGACGTATTTTTGGGATTTCTCGTTAAACGCAAAATTTCTTCAATTCGGGGAACACCGCGAGTTACATTTGACTTGGATGCTACACCTGCCAAATGAAATGTATTGAGTGTAAGCTGGGTGGTCGGTTCGCCAATCGATTGCCCCGCAATAACTCCCACCATTTCGCCCGGATGAACAATTGCCTGTTTGTATTTTAACAAAACCGTTTCCAACAACAATGTGAGAGCTTTGCGATGGAATCGTTTTTTATACAATAAATCAATTGGATTTAAATAATAGTAATACATAATTTCAAACAATTCCGTTGGAGGGGCAAATACAATACTTTGTAATTTTGCGTAATAGGACTCGATGAGTTCATACGCTTCATATGGCGTAATATCCACAACTGTATTTGTCGTTAAATCCAGCTGTCCTTGCAAATTATTAATAATATAAATAAATGCAACGGGGACATTCACACTGTTTTCGTTTTTGAATTTAAACACATGACGAATAAGTTGATTTCGCCAACTGACCATTTTATCAATCATTTCTTTGTTCTTTACTGCGGTTTCTTCTCGCTGTTTATAAATGCGAGTAGACGCTCCTTTTGAAAATACATCCAATAGCGTTGTTTGTGTGTCTTCCATATAACGTTTGTATATATCCTCAATGGACATTGTCGCCAAAGGAATCGGTTGTACTTCCACACGAGTAGAATCAAATCCGTCATCTCCATAATGAAACTGAATAATTTTACCCATATTGTTACGCACCGTCATATCATACATGACAACCGCATCTTCCAGTCCCTTAATCAATCGACGTTGAATATATCCCGTTTGACTTGTTTTGACGGCGGTATCTATTAATCCCACTCGACCACCCATCGCCAAAAAGAACACTTCTTGAGCAGACAATCCCGAAATAAACGAATTTTCAATAAATCCACGGGCTTCCGGACTATCATCGAATTTTCGGTAATGCGGAAGTGTTCGATTGTCGAACCCATATGGCACACGTTTGGCATCAATATTGGTTTGACCTAAACACGCAATCATCTGTGAAATATTTACCATATTACCTTTTGACCCCGATTTCACAATAGTCAAGAATCGATTGTCCGATTTCAAACTCTTTTCCGCCTCCTTTTCTGTATCTCCGCGCGCCTTGTTTAATATATTATTTACCTGTGTCTCGAACTCCACTCGATTGTTTTGCGCCGTTGTGTTCTTGAAAATTCCCAAATGGATTTTTTCCATAAGTTGTTGCACTTCTCGCTTTCGGTCTATAATAATCTGGGTAATTCGTTCGTATGTATGTTTATTCGCAATTAAATCGTTTACACCCACACTATACGAACTCGTCTTCATATATTCCGTAATAATATTTTGCAAATTATCGATGAAATCGGATGCCACGCGATTGCCGAAATCATTCACAATACGGTGAATCAGACCTTTCGAACCGCCTCCAAGCACGGATTTTTCCATTTGACCGCGAATATACTCTCCGTTTTGGATTTCTAATGTGTGATTGCGGTCGGGGGTTGCATCTTTATATAATTTTGTATTGTATTTTAATGTTAGTGGGGGGAGAATTTGGGACAATATATCAAAATTCGTAATATGTCCCTGTTTCGTATATGCGTCGGCTAATTTTTGTGGTTGTACATTCGGAAACATCATTAATAAATTCATCGCTTCACGAAACGTAAATTTCTGTCCTGCGCGCGTGAATTGGTATGACCCCAACATCGAATCTTGGAAAATACCAATGATAGGCGCGTTGTTTCCCGGACTTACAATTTGATACGGAATTGCCGCCAAATTCCGCAGTTCTGTCTCCGCCAATATATTTTGCGGGACATGCATATTCATTTCATCTCCATCAAACGTAGTGTTTTACAGAATTCCTGAGAAGGGAATTCACCTGTTCTTTCGATACAGGACCAGACTTTACCTTAAGCATTATCGGGGTCGTTACTCCGTCATTTAATACCCACAATCATCAAGTCGTTGAACCTTTCTCATACTCTACGATAAGCGAGTTTAGAGACATGGCTGCGGATTGCCCAATTCGTAACGTTTTTACCATTGGATTCGGTCATTACCCGAGTTCCCTCTTCCGTCGTTTCCGACAAAGAGGTGGTAGTTACGACTCTAAGGGGTTTCCCGCAATTTGGTCATGTTGCATATTCAATACATTGCCTCCGTGTAGAGACAACATATCATGGATTTCCTCAGGAAATTCGATTTCAAATTCTTTGTGATATAAAAGTAGGGTTTGGTAGTGTTGTGCGATTTGGGATTGAACTATATTTTTATTTTTTGACAAGTTTTCATGAACAGATAAGGGCATTGTATTTCTCCAATTTAAACATAGAAATTGTTCATCCACATTATCCAGATTAAATTGGGCAATAGGAATCACGTGGTCAATATGCCACACAGTTCCGTGATTTTCAAATGTAAATTTTTCATCAAACTGATAATACATCCAATCGTAAAATTCATTTGCAGTGCATCCCAAATATTCAATCGTATGATTTGTTTTACGAGATTTCAATGCATTACAAATTCGTGTGCGTTGCAATCTTAAAAACCTAAAAATAGGATCTGTTTCATATCTGGTTTTTAAACGTTCTTTGAAAATAGCAGTTTTAATAAATGCTCTTCCATCTTTTCGTTCGCAATCTTTGCACTTTTGCCGATTATGTCTGAAGTTGGATTTATTGAAAATAACATCACAATATGGGCATTGTTGGTTGTCTTCTCCAATTGCCAATTGTTTTTCTCTCTTTGCCTCTTGTCGTTTAAGAACCTTGTCATGTTTATATATGCTGGATTGTTGACTAATCTTTTGTCGCAATTTCTCATCCCCATGATATCGAGTTGTGCGTTTTAGATTGTTGCAATCTTTACAAATATTTCGGTTATTAATAAATAGTTCAATATCCTTTTCAATGTTGCACGTGTTGCAACATTTGATGGGTTGTTCATACGTTCGTTTTGCATAATTTTCTCTGTGAATTTTATTGTCACATTCTTTGCAAATGTTTCGATTCTTTATAAACAACCCAAATAATTTGATTTCTCCGCACCTGCTACAACACTTTTCCTCCATCGCCTACCACACATTTACTTTAATTTGAATATCAATTTTCTTAAAATCGAATTGAATATACTAGAGAGTTTCACGCTTTTAACGCTCCCTGTTGCGAACTATTTCACAATCCGCATTGTATGGCTTGGTGCAACCAACGTTCATTCTGAAAGAATCACCGGTCGTCATAATTTTGGCAATATGACACATCATGGACATTCGATGAAGACTCGGTTGTCTGTTAAACAATACGGCATCTCCATCCATCATGTGACGATGCACAATATCACCATTTTTCAATTGAATACTCATTCTATCTACATTTCTCAATGAAATCGGGTCGGTTTCCCCCTTTCTCTCCAGTGTTTTTGCACCCGGATACACATCAGGACCATTTTGAACTAATTTCGTCAGATAATCCCGATTGCGGTCATTTACATAGGCTCTTGTGGTTAAATTCTTGGCAACTTTCATCGGAATACCCAACTGTCGAATAGACAAATTGGGGTCACCCGTGATGACTGACCGAGCACTGAAATTCACACGTTTTCCCATTAAATTACCGCGAATACGTCCACCTTTTGTATTTAATCTTCCCGAAATACATTGAAGTGGTCGACCCGACCGTTGGGTGAGAGGCGATGCACCTTTCACCTTATTATTTACGACCATTGCAATAAAATATTGAAGCACTCCCGTCATTCCTTCAATCACAGGAAGAGGCGCATCTTCGTGAATTTTTTTCAATAAATCCGTGTTGGTTTTAATAATATTACTGTAAATATGCGTTAAATCGTCTTCGCTTCGTTGTTGAGCATCCTGTTTTACGGACGGACGGACGGCGGGGGGTGGAACTGCCAATACGGTGCAAATAAACCATTCTGGGCGGGACCATTTCGGATGAAATCCCATAAATTGAATATCGTCATCCGAAATTCGGCTAAATATTTTAATAACAATTTCGGGCGAGAGATTCATGATAAGTCGTTCCTTTTCTTTTTCTTCTCCTCCTCCTCCTCCTCCATCTACGGTTGTATCAATACTATCCCACACGGCAATAAGTTTCGCCATTTGCTCCTGTTTAATTTTATCGGGCTGTTTGCATCCACATCCATCGGGATTGTCGTTACCACATCGTTTTATTTTTTGCGAATGTTCATATACATAATCCCAACGTTGATTTGCAGGACGGTCCAATATATGCGCGTGGTTGTTTTTATTCATAAGAAGTTTGCTACATTTAAAACAAATACATTTTAGAATTTTTGATATTTCCTTAATATGTTGAATGTAAAATACGGGACGAGCCAATTCAATATGTCCATGGTATCCAGGCGTATCAATATAGGTTAAACCATCGGTTGGACAAATAAATCCCTTTTCAAGAACTCCCATTCTTGGGTCAAATAATCCACCAATAACCGGTTTATTATTTATATAGGTATCTCGGCTGGTAATATGAACCACCGATGATTTGCGTATCTCTTCCGGAGATAACACGCTAAACTGAATGCCAATAATTCGGGAGGCATAATTGTTGAATTCATTTTTTGATGGCAATGACATTAATATATATAATGATGTTTATGTATATTCTTTTACGAATGAGTAATCAATTTTATCTGAGAACCTACTTTGTATAAAACAAATCTAAATCGAGGTAGTGTCAGTTCCTGCTATACAAAAATAATAATCGCCAAACGCCGTTTTATTTTTAATACATAAACTCATTTTTGATGAACACATGCTCTCATATTGCGCCGCCTTTGCGATTGTATCCCACGTTCCCAACACCATTTCCGTTCCGACCATTCTTTTTTCCACCTTTTTACCTGTAGACGAGGTTTTTTTATATTTATGTATGTCTTTTTTCAATAAAACACCATAATATCCTTCATTTGTTCCGTATTCTGTCCAAACCGTTGCTTTAAGTGCATATTCACACGAATTCAAATAATCTTTGATTTCTTTCATATCATTCTCTCCGATTTCCTTATTCACGCTCGTTTTCCATCTCTGGTATTCCTCCAACAAGGTCGAATTTAATATTTTTCCATTGGGTGAAAATGCGCATACTTGAAATAAAAATGTTTCCGTCACATTATCTACGAACTTTTTCTTATACATAATATCTTTTAGTTTTATTCCGACATATCCATGAACAACTTGGTCACTGTCTTGTTTTGAAATGCGACTTGCTTTAAATCTGGTATCTAAATAATGTTTTAATTTATGGAAAACTTCTTTCGTGGGTTTGCTGTGATTCCAAATACGATATTGACCCTCTATTTCTGTAGAGGATGCATCTACATCCGGTCGAACAATACACATAGTATCTATAAAATTGTTGAATTTTATCGTCAATTCGTCTTCTGGTAAAAGTGCGTTTATATATACGGACTGGTTTTCTACCATCGCCAAATTTATTTGTGTTTGTTGGGAAGCATTTGCCGTTTTTAGTTCAACCAATTCGAGAGACTGTTGTGCAATCGTATTTTGACAGGTAGCCAATTGTTCTTTCAATTGAATTTTCTCCATTTCCAGAATTTCATTTTGCGCAGTTAATTTATTGAAATTTTCAATACTATATGTTCTTAACTGGATAATTTCCTTGATATATTTTGATAATTTATCAAGAGTAAATATTTTGTTATATGCAATTATTTCGGTTTTATTTTTACCATGTATCTCAATACTTCGAATTTGTTTTTTTATTTTTGGGTGGTTCTTGATAAGATTTTCTATTTCTACCTTGTTGTGCACTCGAAATACATAAATTAAATTGAAATTTGTATATGTCGCGTGATGGTTCATAACTCTTGTAGAGAGGTCGTTTGAATGACCAAATTTAATGAGACATTCTTGTTGTGCGTTTGTATTGTCAATTGTTCCGAAATAAATACATTCTGTATTTACGGGAAATTGAGAGATAAGTGCATGTTCTACGTCTCGGCATTTTTCACGTTTTGTTATTTCAATTGTGTGTTTTACTTCTGTTAATTGTGTTTTTGTGTCTGTTAATTGTTGATGCAATTCGTTACTTTCTTCATGAATCGTTTCTTGTATTGTTTCTTCTAATTTGATAAAATAATCATGAATTTCATCCGCCTTTTTTGTGTTTGATTTTATGCATAATTTTTTAAAAGTATTTACACTTAAAAGCACTCGTTCTTTATTAATACCTCCCCATCCTATTTTTTCTGTTGAAAAAGCTGCTCCACCGATCGGTGGAGCAGCTTTTTCGACCTTATTGTCTGAAAAGAACGCTCCTCCGATCGGAGGAGCGCTAACATTATTGTCCATTTTTTCTGCCGAAAATCTTGCTACAGAAGTTTCTGCGGCAAGATTTTCGACCTTATTGTCTGAAAAGAACGCTCCACCGATCGGTGGAGCGCTAACATTATTGTCCATTTTTTCTTCAGAAAAAGCTTTTTCGACCTTATTGTCTGAAAATCTTGCTCCTCCGATCGGAGGAGCAAGATTTTCAACTATATAATCAATATCTATTATAAAATATTTTTCCAACAATCTTTTACAGTTGTCTTTTCTTGTAAATCCCAACCATTTCCAAATATTATCCAAATCAATAACAAAATCTGTTTTCGCGTAGTTTAAATAACAGTAAAAACTACCAATAAATAATTGTTGGTGTGATTCGGTAAAGTTTTGTTGTATTTTTTGGATAAGTTTGTTCTGATATGTGCTGTTTTGAAATCGTGCAATTGGGTTTCGTTCAATTAGATGGACAATGTCCAAGTGTGTTTGCAATGAAGAAGAAGAAGAAGACATACTGGTTGCATATAATGGAGGGCTGTCTTTATATTCGTTTCCGTGGATGTTATCCATAGTAGGTTTAAAACCTAAAAAAAGAAAGTATCATTATTATATAGACGATAGTATGGCTTTAGAACTACGCAAATTTGACATGAGAAGCATTACGTTTAAACCTGACGAAAATAAAGGTCCCGTGATTGTATTTATTGGCAGACGTGATACGGGTAAATCGTTTTTGATTCGAGACCTTCTTTTTTATCATCAAGACCTTCCAATTGGCACGGTTATTTCTGGAACGGAGCAGGCAAATGGATTTTTTTCAAAACATGTGCCGAAATTATTTATACATGACGAGTATAATACGGTTTTGATTGAAAATATTTTGCGACGACAAAAAATGGTGCTAAAACAAATGAATAAAGAGATGGAAACCTATCGTAAAACTACTATTGACCCGCGGACATTTGTGATTCTGGACGATTGTTTGTATGACGCATCATGGGCAAAGGATAAACTCATGAGATTACTCTTTATGAATGGACGGCATTGGAAGGTGATGTTGATCATAACAATGCAATACCCTTTAGGTATTCCTCCGAACCTGAGAACCAACATAGATTATGTTTTTATTTTGAGAGAACCGTATTTCGCAAATCGGAAACGAATTTGGGAGAATTATGCATCGATGTTTCCAACACTTGAGGCATTTAGCAGTGTAATGGACCAGACGACGGAAAATTATGAATGTTTGGTAATAAATAACAATGCAAAAACAAATCGAATTCAGGACCAGATTTTTTGGTATAAAGCGGAATCGTCTCGCCCCGATTTTAAATTGGGGGCAAAAGAATTTTGGGAAATATCTAAAAATATGGGGGATGATGATGATGAAGGAGAGTATGACCCAAATGAAAGCAAAAAGAAAAAAGGAAATAATATTATGGTAAAGAAAAATAAATGGTAACATACACATCCTTTATTTGGTCTTTGTCCTAAAAATCTTGCTTCACTGTTCGGTGTAGCAAGATTTATATTAGAATACGTATATTCGTCATTATGCGTCTCTCAAAGAGGGGCAAAGCCCCTTTTTGAGAGACACGGTCAACGACAAATTACATTAAATTTTAATCCATTCGGCTGGAAATAAATCAATGGTATTATGATTCGGCAAGGCAGGTCCAAACCATAGAGAGGGATAACATATTTTTTTAATACCTGTCATATTGCCCGAAAAATATGCACCGAACCAACTAAAGGAACTATTGGCAATAATGTGATTGTCGCAAAGACTCATTAATAATAACTGTTTCCAATCCACAATCGTGTCATCCACTTTAGAAAATACACAGTTATGCTGAATGTTTGTTTTCAAACGCGCGATGATATTATTCACATATGCATTGTCTTCTTTTTCACAAAAATACAATATCTTTATTTTATCTTCCGATGAAAAATCTTTTAGAATGGTTTGTAATGCTCGTTCGTAATATTCATACGGTAAAACGGGATGAAATTCTTGTTTGTATTTATAATCTCCTAACCGAAAGTGCATACTAATAGATATATCATCGTCGTCGACATATGCATAATAAGTTGGTTTCATATCATTTTGTTGTTCTGTCAAATGAAGATATTCATAGATACGAGATTTTGTTTCGGGTTTATTAAAATAACGGTAACTTTGAAAGTAGCCACTAATACGAAATTGGGCGGGTATATTTGTGGTGGGAATCGGGGTAAATAAAAAAGACGGTTCTTGCCATACGGGAAGAGACATAATTTTATCTATATCGTATTTGGGAGGGGGTGACCGATATGTCGTAAAAGGTTTAAATCCATACAAGAATGTTTCCCAATAGGTTTGTCGTTCATTTAGATTATGGGAAAATACAATTTGGGGAGGTATTTTTTGTTCTATGGCAAATGCAAATAGGGCGAACAATTGAAACAGTTGATTTCCAATTCCGCCCATGAGTTGTATAGCAATTTTTCCGGACATTATAGTGGATAGATAGATATATTTAATTCTTTTCATATGATAATATGAACCATAACAAACAAGAAATTGTGTCATTTATTGAAATAATAACAAAATTACTACAGCCGACTGTGCGATTACATACATTTATAACTGTTTTATCCGAAATATTAAAACATTCACCGCCAACTACTCAAGAAGAAATCCCTATACCAATAGAAGAACCCACTACTCAACTACCCACGCCGACTCAACCTATAGAAGAACTAACTACTCAACCTATAGAAGAAAATCCTATTGAAAAACTCACTCAACCCATAGAAGAACTCACTCCTACTCAATCCATAGAAGAAAATCCTATTGAAGAATCCCTCTCCAAAGAATCAATAAAACATACGCAACCATACATTACAATCACAACAACTGTATCCGAATATGATAGAGATGGTAATAAAATAAAATAAACAACGATTGTCGAACCATTCGCCTATTTTTTAATCTCAAAATACCATTACATAATAAGCAATGTTTTTATTTCAACCTCAACATAAAATAAAAAAAATAGGTTTTGAAGAAATACAAATGCAAATAAATCAAAAAACGGTAGGACCAAAGAAAACTATTTTTATTAATATTCTTCCTTCAAATAATCAACTTTGTTTAATTCCATCTACAATTGATATACATATTGAAGAAACACTTATAAATGAAATTTTGGAAGGAAATGAACCTATACGAAATTATAGTATTTTTATTTATGGCGAAAATTCACATGCGGGAACTGCATTGGAAAAAAAAGCATCTGAATTTATCCGACTCGGATTTATAGATGTGTCTATTTATTTAGGAGGGATGTTTGAGTGGCTGTTATTACAAGATATTTATGGAAACAATGAATTTCCGACAACTACAAAAACATTGGATATATTGCGATACCGACCCAGACCCTTATTATAATAAGGTTAGCACTCCATTCGTCATTTTTCCAATAATTTCACCGGCTTCTTCATCTTCTAATATTTCATATACGTCTCCTGATGATTCATCCATATAATATTTTTTACCATTAATAATAACTTCGGTTAAATCGACTTCTCCAGCTTCTTCTTCCTCGACAGATTCTTCTTCGACTTCTTCTTCAACTTTATCAGCTTCTTCGACTACTTCTTCTTCCTCTACAGATTCTTCTTCTTCTCCAGATTCTTCTTCGGCTTCTTCTTCTTCAACTTTATCAGATTCTTCTTCTCCAGATTCTTCTTCTTCAACTTTATCAGATTCTTCTTCTCCAGATTCTTCTTCTTCAACTTTATCAGATTCTTCTTCTCCAGATTCTTCTTCTCCAGATTCTTCTTCTCCAGATTCTTCTTCTTCTTCTCCAGATTCTTCTTCTTCAACTTTATCAGATTCTTCTTCCTCGACATCGTCAGATTCTTTTTCAGATGCATTCTTGTATCTGTATGTAACCTTGTGTCCTTTTTCAAATGGAATAATACCGACAATAATAAATTTAGAATCTAAATCTACCGGATTCGCATCTGTTGCGATTTTATAATATAGTTTATTGTCAGATTCTTCTTCAGCTTCGTCAGCTTCTTCGATTGTTTGTTCTTTTTCAACTACAGGTTCAACAACTTTTTCAATCACGGGTTCGACAACTTTTTCAATCACGGGTTCAACAACTTTTTCAATCACGGGTTCAACAACTTTTTCAATCACAGGTTTAACCACGGGTTCAACCACAGGTTCAATAACTTTTTCAACCTTATAAAATGGAGGACTATCGGATACACGCGTTGTTGTTGGTTGTTGGTATACTTTTTGTTGAATAAGAAGATTGGACAAAATACTATTTTCCTTTTTTAAATCGGCAATTTCCTTCTGCAGTTCCTTAAAAACAGGAGAAGCCAAAAGATATTGATAATTTTCTAAAAGAAATTGAATAGATGTAGATGAATTTGACATATGATAGGTTACATGAAATTAGGTGTAATATTTATATCAATTTTTTTTGACCTATTATTATATATGCCAAAAACGAAAAAAACAAAAAAAACGAAAACAAAAAAAATAACCGTTATTGGTCAAGGCACATTTGGCTGTGTGCACAAGCCGTCCCTATTATGCGAAAATACTTCTATATCTGAACCCAATACGGTATCAAAAATATTATTAGATGATGACGCACATATTGAACAAAAAGAGTATACGAATATAGCAAAGATAGACCCCAAAAAATACACTTATTTAGGTAATCCAACTACATGTAAAGTTCGAAAAACACGTAAAAATATAGATGCCATTAAAAAATGTAAAAATGGAGACGATATGGCAAAACAACTCTCTCACTATTCTCTTTTAATAATGCCCGATGGTGGGGATAATTTGGCAACATGGGCGGATAAACAAAGTCAATCCACCAAAGAAATACAACTATTTTGGAAAAATGCCATAATCATATTGGAATCGATTCAGTTGTATTTATCAAAAGGCTATATTCACCACGATTTAAAACCACAAAATATAGTTATTTCAAACAAAAATGTTATTCGAATCATTGATTTCGGTAAAATGCGAACGGAAAAAGATGTTATGGGACGAATTGGCAAAGGTTCTGTAAAATCGCATTGGTCATATCCGGTAGAATTTCCGTTTTTAACCGAAGACGGGTATGACTATATAAAAACCCATACTATTCTTGGTATAGATGAATTGAACACGAAATTTAGTAAATTTAAAACGAATTATCAAGGAGCACAGAAATACATTTGCGACGATGATTCCGAATTAAAAAACAAAATGTGGAATGCTGTTATCTCTCTAACTAAACAAATACATGATGGAGTATTGCCACGGGATGAACTTATTAAAAAGACAATTCAAACCATTGATATATACGGAGCTGGAATATCATATTTGTATGTTTTATATATAGTTCGTAATAAGATGCCGAATGCCGTAGTGAATGAATTTTCTTCATTATTTTATGATATGGTAACGCCAAATGTTATCGACCGAATTAATATTGAACAGGCATTAAAGAGATACCGAATGATTTTACAGATATATAACGTTAAATAATTTCGCCCGTTATTAAAATTGTTCCATGAGTGATTTAAAAGTAAAGACAATTAGCATTAATCCAGAATTATTTAAAGTTTCAAAAAATACACAAAAACAAAAACCGACGAAAATGCTTCGCCCTGCTATAAATAAAACAACGCATAATAGACACAACCGTAATATATTACGGGCAATTCGAGATGAACAAGAGAAAATATATAAGGATTCAACTACCTTACCCAAAAGAACAACCAATTCTGAATCGGCGGAAACCTTATTTAGAACTGAATTTCAAGAATCTCTTGACCACTTGTCCAAATTAACCGTAGCGTCCGCACCTTCTCACAATAAAACATTAAAACAACATCCACTCATTCATGTGCAACAACCACAACAACAACCACAACTACAACCACTACCAATAAAACAATCGTATATACATCCTCCGCCTCCCACATATGGATGTTTAAAAACTGGAGGGCGATTGCCAACATACAAAACATGGAAAAATCAAACCCAGCGAAATAATCAACCACAACTACTACAACAACCACAACCACAACTACTACAACAACCACACCCACAACAACCACAACAACAACAACCACAACTTTTAAAAACACAAGAATTAATAACGTCCGAGAAACATATTCAACACAACCAACGACAACTCGATAAAAAAAGAAAAACTCCTATACAAAAACAAAAGAAAACAATTCGTCGTAAATTTCAGGTAGGAAAATCAAAAACGTCTCCCAAAATAAGTGTTCTTGTATCAAATAAAACTATACGAAATAATACAATGGATAAAAAACACGCAACTACCCAAGTATCAATTCAAGATATACGGTCATATTTAATAAAGCACGGGATGATAAAAGTAGGTTCAACTGCGCCAAATGATGTATTGCGAAAAATGTATGAATCTATGACACTTATGTGTGGCGAAGTTCAAAATCATAATCCAGAAACATTATTGTATAACTATATGAACACAAATACATAATGAAGAAGAAAATTGAATACGAATTTTCAGTATTTGAATGAAACATTTATGTCAAAAACCGTAAAAGAAAATAAATCTTCATCCTCGTCTTCTTCAAATAAAACCAGAAAAAACAAGACATCTTTGTCTTCTTCCGAAAAGGCAGCATTGTGGGCGAGTTTTGACCAAGAACACGCCGTTGTTCGAATCGACGAAAAACCCATTGCAATTGAAGAACAGTGTCTTTGTTACAAATGCGATACTCCTCTTATTATCATGGAAGAAGGATTTCCGACATGTTCCAATCCTCAATGTGCTATTATTTATAAAAATGAGCTTGATTATTCACCCGAATGGAAATTCTTTGGAGGAGATGATAAAAATAGTGTCGATATGACCCGATGTGGTGCGGCTATAAATCCGCTGTTAATAGAATCGTCCTTTGGATGTAAAATACCCATTCATCAAAAATCATCGTATGAAATGCGAAAAATACATAAATGGGTGGAGTGGCAAAGTATGCCTCATAAAGAAAAAGCGCTATACGATGAGTTTCAACACATTACTATTATGGCAACAAACGCCGGAATACCGCGTATTTTCATCGATTATGCCATGTTTGTGCATAAATATATTTCTGAACAAAAAATGTTTCGCGGATTAAATCGTCATGGTATTATTTCGGCGTCTATTTATGTGTCATGTAGATACAACGAATGCCCCCGAACCGCCTATGAAATCGCCGAAATATTTCATTTAGATAAAGCAAGTGCAACGGCGGGTTGTTCTATGGCGGTTCAAATTTTACATAATATTGAGAGAAATTTAGATCCGTCCGAACAAACAGAACTTTGTAAAACAACGCCAAGTTCGTTTGTAGAACGGTTCGCGAGTCGGCTACAAGTTCCGCCGAAATTGATTATGCTGTCGAAATTTATTGCGGATAAGGTTGAAAAACAAAATATTATTGACGACAATACGCCCCATTCAATTGCTTCCGGAATTATTTATTTTATTTCGGAGAACTGTCATTTACAGATTACCAAACAACAGATTGAAATTATTTCTGGAGTGAGTGGGGTAACCATCGGAAAATGTCATAAAAAACTTCAATTATTGGTTGATAAATTAATACCATTGGTTATTTTGGCGGAATATTCGAATAAAAAATAAAAGTTTATTGTAAATGGAATACAAATTAGAACAAGAACAACATGATGTAAAAAAAACCGAATTTTGGGGAGATGACCCCAATGTATTGTTTCAAGAATTATCTTTTTTTCCTACTGAACATATGAACATGACGGAAAAATTAAATGCGACAACTCGGTTAATTATTGTATTTTCATTTGTTATCTGGTTTTTTACACATCGATTTTTTGTTTTACTGACATTAACTTTATGTTTAGTTGCAATTTATTTGTTTCATCTTTTTCATATAAATAAACATGTTAAAGACGGATTTAGCACGAACGATATTGAAGAATATATTGATAGTAGTGGAAATCATATTGTTTCGGATGTTTTAAGAGAAAATGGAATTAAAGTATCGGCAAATATATTCGATAAACCTTCCTCTACAAATCCTTTTTCAAATGTCATGATTCCTGATTATGAATACAATGTAAATAAAAAACCGGCTCCTCCGGCATATACACAAAAAGTGGGAGATGATATTTTATCACAAGCCAAACAATTGGTGAAAGATTTGAATCCCGGACAGCCGGATATTGCGGATAAATTATTTACACATATGGGGGATGAATTTTTATTTGAACAATCGTTACGTAATTATAATTCAACTGCTGGCTCTACTATTCCGAACGACCAGACGGCATTTTCACAATTTTTATACGGAGATATGGTATCTAGCAAAGAGGGAAATCTATTTGCACAAGTCCGTCAAAAATCAAACTATAATTTGTATTAAACACCTCTGTCTTATTCCAAGATAAAAAAGGTAATATAATATAATGAGAGCCATTTTACGAAAAAACAAATTAAATATAGCGATTTTTCTTTTTATAGGTATGTTTATTCTTATTCATTTATATAAACCCTCTCTATTTTATTTGCCAGATGGTTCATTTCGACAATTTGGAGTTGGCTATAAACATAAAACCGTATTTCCCATATGGATTGGTGCTATTATTTTAGCAATTTTAACATATGTTGGTGTATCTTATTACATAATGTATCTTTGAATACATAATAGAGTAAAAATTCATACGGACTGTTGTAAAAAATATATTCAACTACTACTGTAATATGGTATTAGTTGAACCACATATTCAACAACAATTGATATATTCTCTTTCAAATGTGCACGAGTATAGAATGAATATATATCGAATTATATGGAATAGTTTTTTTACATTCACGATGATTTTTATCGTGGGGCTTATTTTATATTTTCGATACAAAGGAAAACCCACGGAAGAAGAATTATATAGAAAAATGATGCGCGAACAAGAATATGTTCTCTCTCAAATTCGGGCGTATAAAGGTCAGTTACAACATTCTTCCATCATAACGGGTTTGCCGATTGTTGGACAGGAATAGACGAAGAAGAAGAAGAAGAAGACGAAGAAGAAAAAGAAAAAGATGATAATACACTATGCGCAATTTGTTCCAATAAGCCAGAGTTCATTAATAAAATAATCGCCGACCCGAAAATAACATTTTTATCGTTGTATTTTAGAGAGGTAGATTGTGTATTAAAAGGTATAAATCGTATAAATAAAAACAATCCTATAATAGTTTGAACCACATTACTAAAAGTATGAATATAACTTTTATTTAGAGAGAATACACCAAAAAAGGCTATAAAATAAATAATATATACGATAAAAATAAACCACCCATAATGACGAGAAAATAGGTCAAGATAAAAATCAAACATTTGTTTTACTACTATAATATAGATAGAATGTTTTTTGGCGGAGATAAAGAAAAAAAAGAACGTTGTCCAAAAGGAAGTATCCGAAATAAAAAAACGGGAGATTGTGATAAAAAAAAAGAGATACCAAAAGAACGCATTATTCATGAAGAAACCAAAGAAAATCGACGAGAGGAACGACGAGAAGAAGAAAAACGAAATGAAGAAAATCGACAGGAGGAAGAGGAAGAAAAAGAAAAAGAGGACCAACAAATCAAAGAAACATCTTACGAAAATGCTCTCCAAAAATATTTTGCATTAAAAAGCAATTATGAAAATAAAATTCGGGTGTTGGCAAAAGAAAATATGGATAAAACAAAATCAACCGCAAAACGTCCTCGCTGTATTAATTGTGGAACATACGGTGGAACTATTTTTGCACAAAAAAATCGTAAATATACGGCAGTTTGTAACGCATCTCCCCCCTGCGGTCTTCATATCGATATTTATCGTGGATATTTTACAAATATCGAAAATACGGTGTATGAGTTACGTGATATTATTGAAACATCAAAAGAATGCATTATATCTTTGAAAAATGATGAAATATATAAATACAAAAGTCCGATTGACTGTATTCGTGAATTTAAATACGAAGGAAGCCATTACGAGACGGCAGAACGAATGTATCAAGATTTAACTCATAAAATGACGAATTTACACGATAATATTGAGAAAAAAGAGAAAATCGATGAGTTGCGACAAAAGATACATGACACGATTGTTGAATTGTATTCTCTCGAACAAGATTACCGAAAAACCGATATAAATCAGGGCGATATTGTGAAAACCATGGTTGAAAAACAGACACAAGAATTGTTTCCAATTATGGCAAAATTACATGAGCTTCAATGGGAGGTAAATCAAGTAGATGTCGGAGAGTCGTTACATACCGTTGAATATAAAAAAAACGGAATCATGGTGTCTGAAAAACGGGGGGTTATCATGAGCAATCTCATTCAACAAAAAGTCTCTCCCTATAAAGACGATTTAAATATTAGAGAGGAGCCACGTGTAAATGTTTGGGATACGTAAGTGTATGATACGTAAGTGTATGATACGTAAGTGTATGATACGTAAGTGTATGATTCTATATAGGAAATTGTGGTTTGTTTGATAATATTTATATATATTTTCGTCATTATGCGTCTCTCAAAGAAGGGGCAAGCCCCTTTTTGAGAGACACGACCTACGATAATATCTTTAATATTTATATACATAAATGACCGATTCGTGTTATATTTGTTTATGTGTATTTAATAATGAAATCGGACTACCTCGTGTTTTAAGAAATATCGATATTTTACGAGAGTCAAACATATTTCAAAAAATAACGGTTTTAGTGTTTTATGATACATCACAAGATGCATCTCTCCAAATTCTTCAACAATATCAAACCACCATACTGTCCCAACTTGACCCCATGTTTTATATGGAAATACATAACGAATTACGTCCGTTGCGTAATGTTCGCACCGAGAGAATTGCCCGAGCGAGAAACGGATTGATACATATGATACGCCGTCAATCTCAACAACCAAATTATTTTATAATGATGGATTCAAATGACTACAGTTGTGTAGGAACAATCAAGCCAGAGACGATTCGCGCAGTTATTCAGCGTCAACATGAATGGGATAGTATTTCGTTTGACAGAGAGGACGGATATTACGACCATTGGGCGCTATCGTATAATCCTTTTATATATAGTTTTTTTCATTTTTCAGATTATGAAAAGGCGGTAATGGTATTACGCGCCGATTTTGAAAAATTAATGGCGCGTTGGAAAGAAACATCTCCCAATGAATTTATTCCGGTGTATTCGGCGTTCAATGGATTCGCTATTTATAAGACGCATATTTTTTTAGATTGTACCTATTCGGGGAAAATAGATATGGCATTATTTTCGGGGAACGCTATTCGAGAGCAAATGCGACGAATCGGTGGTTCAATAAAAAATGTATTTACCGGAGATTGCGAACACAGACACTTTCATTTGGAGGCAATTAAAAAAAATCATGCGCGAATTCGTATATCGCAATTAACGGCATTTGAACCCACCAACGCGAAGAAATCTATCCCTTAAATATCGGTTCCAAATATTCAGAAATGTTATATAATATATCTTCCGGCAACGCAGAACTTTCCAAACAAACAAATACTTTTGTCTGAACGATTTTTGTAAATTGCCTGTATTTATCACAAATACATTTTCGTAATAAATCGTCATGAATATACAAGCCCATATTGTCTCGTATAGATTTCTCGGATTTTGTTAGATGAATAATTTTACAGGCAACTTCGTATTCGTTCGAATGAATCGCCTGAGATAACGGCACACATTTATATTTTTTAGCATACAATTCTTCATCGGTCCGATAAAATCGAAGAAGAGCCAATGCTTTTTGTGTATTGTTACTTAAAATCGCAAAATGAAGTGCCCGACTACGAACGACGATAGAAGCCATATCTATAGGAGTTTTTTGAAGAATTGTATAAAATATTGTATCCAATCCTTTGGCATTTTTCGCTTTTGCGCACGTATCAATCACAAAACTGCCATACCCCGATGGAATATATATGTTTTCTATGTTTTGGGTTTTATCTAATATTAGTTTGGCAACAGTTATAAACCGCAATCGACATGCAATTGCGAGTGGTGTAATTCCAAACTTATCGCGCTCATACAATTTAGATTCTGGCATATTTGTTAAATATGAAATAATTAATTTATTATATATTTTCCTTTGTACGTGTTTTTGGTATTTGCTTATATCGCTTTTAAATATAATATCGGTAATTCTCCCAAATAAATACAAAACTGGATTTGTGGATTGGTTTGCAATGGAGAGACAACGACGGAGCGAATTGGATAGGGGGGTGTTTTGTTTTTGTTTTTGTTCGTTTTGTTTTTGTTTGAATTCTTCTTGTTCGAATTCTTCTTCTAGTATCATTAAATTTTCTTCGTCTTCTTCACTATCGGTATCATACATTTTTATAATTATCATGCAAAAAGAATAGAATTATATTTCAATTTTAACTGGGACCTCTCCTTAACCTATTTTTTAAATTAATAGGGCTCGTGCACACCAATAACATAAAGATTATATGTCTAGTTAGATAAATGACGGAGACAAGTATCTATTATGAATATTTTCAGGTTGAAAAAGAAAATAAAATAAAATATGGTAAAAACACTATTTTATTGTATCAGGTAGGTGCATTTTTCGAAATATATGGTCTTAAACATACTGAACAATTTATCCCAGAATATGACACGATTGAGCAAGCGTGTCATATGGGAGACTTGGCATTTACAATGAAACAAAAGGTATCTTTCACATTGGATGGAGTTGTGTGTCAAATATACATGGCTGGATTTCGCGACACACAACTGGATAAATATTTGGATAAATTCACAAAACAGGGATATACTATCGTTGTATACGTTCAAGAGGATGAACTTGGACAAGGACAAGGACAAGGACGACGACGTAATCGTATATTTCAAGGCGTTTTCACACCAAGCACATATATTTCATCGGACGCAACGCCAACCTCAACAGAAACAAACAATATAATGTGTATTTGGATAGAATCTTCGGCGAAAAATATTGTAGTCGGTATTTCCACTATCAATATCATAACAGGTAAAACATGTATGATGGAATTTATGGCAAAAACCAATACGGAAATGTTGACGTATATTGAAACGGCTATATATATGTATCAACCATGTGAAATTTTATTTTTATCTGAACAAGAACAAAAACAAAAGGAGTTTATATCACCGACTATTCGAACCCACTGGATTGCGATTTTAACCGATAAAAAAGCGCGTAATTGCGAAAAACAAACATATATTATTGCCATTATTGAAAAACAATTTGGACATGATGCTTTTTATACGTGTTCCATTCATTTCGACCAAAATATTGTGGCGACACAATCCTTTTGTTATCTCTTGGATTTTTTACAGGAACACAATCCCGATTTTATTCGTAAAATTCAATGTCCCGTATTTGTGAATCATACAAATCATGTTTTTCTGGCAAATCATACATTGAAACAGTTAAATATTATACAAACCGACCCAACTGACCAAAAAAGCAGTGTTGTGTCCTTATTAAATCAATGTTCAACTATTATTGGAAAACGCCGGTTTCGGCATCAATTACTGCATCCTTCATGGGATGAAACGTGGTTACAAAAGGAATACACAATGGTTCGCACATGTATGCAAGAACCCGTAATGATTGAGTCTCTTCGTTTTTTATTGTCGTCGCATATTCGCGATATAGAACGGTGGGTTCGCCAGATTGTTTCAAAAACATTAGCTCCTGCATCTATTTTCGGGATTTATAAGGCACTTGACCAAATATTACAGATAGATATTTGTTTGGAAGAGCATCCGACTATCACAGAATATATGGGTTTTACGGATGAAATGCGAACACATATTAAACAAATGTGTTCTTTTTTATCGGCGAGAATTGACCTCTCTATATGTTCCAAATTCAGAACTACAAATACGTGGATTATAGAAACAAATGATCCAGCTACGGATATTCCTATAATGAATATACTTTTATTAGATACACACATACAAAAAAAGAATATGCCAACAACATCAATAAATAAAACATCAATAAATAAACCAACAACATCAATAAATAAAACACAAGCATATCATTCGTTAGTAGCGGAATATAGAGAGGCACATGCAACATTTATACATATTTATGATTCTATTTCAAGAGAATTTCCGGAAACCACAAACAAACCGATTAAAATACATATTACTGAAAAATCCGGAATCTCTCTACAATGCACAAAAACAAGAGCCAAGTGGCATAAATTAAATGTGCCACACAGCAAATATTCATTTCGCTCAACTTCCACTTCGATGGACGAAGTTGTATTTCCCAAATTGGATGAACTATGTCAAAAAATATCTGGCATGCGAGACGACCTTTCCGGAATTACCAAAGGAGCTTATCATGAATTTTTAACGGATTGGGAAGAACATTTATTCGTATTGGAATATGCGGTAGAATATATTGGGAAATTAGATGTATTATTATGTAGAGCTCATATTGCATTAAAAAACAATTATTGTTGTCCTACTATATTATCATCCAATGGTTCATATGTAAAAGTAAAACAGTTACGACATGTATTAATTGAACCGCTTTTAATTCATGAATTATACGTGCCAAATGATATTGATTTGAGCGATAATATAGCAAAAAAAACGGATGAAAAAGGAGGACCCGGAATTCTTTTATTCGGCACAAATTCGTCTGGAAAAAGTTCATTTATGAAATCTCTCGGAATTGCCATTATACTTGCCCAAGCCGGCATGTTTGTCCCATGTTCAGAATTTGTATTTTCTCCCTATAAATCTATTTTTTCTCGCATTGTTTCGTCGGATGATCTTCATAAAGGATTATCCACCTTTGTATATGAAATGGTTGAATTAAATGTTATTTTAAAAATGGCGGATAAATACAGTCTTGTGCTTGGAGATGAATTATGTTCGGGAACAGAAACGGACTCGGCTGTATCCATTTTCATGTCGGCATTGGAGACACTTGTTCAAAGCAATGCATCTTTTTTATTTGCCACACATTTCCATGAAATATGTAAATACGATGAATTAAAGGCGTTTATAGAATCGGGTAAAATACGATTAAAACATTTGGAAGTATATTATAATCCGGAACATGATGCATTGGTATATGACAGAATATTAAAAGATGGTAGCGGACAAACACTTTATGGTCTGGAAGTGTGTCGTTCCTTACACATGCCCGATTCTTTTTTAAATAGAGCCTATCAACTACGAACCAAATACAATCCGTCCGTGGCGGGAATATTGGAGAGAAAACCTTCGGCATATACATCTTCTATATTACAAGGAGGATTATGTGAAGTATGTGGAAAAGAATTGGGTGAAGAAATGCATCATTTAGTTCATCAACAAGACGCAGATATCCGTGGATTTTTACCGAACGGACAACATAAAAATCGTCCCGGCAATTTATCGTCTGTATGTCGAACGTGTCATGATAAAATACATGTATCAAGTAAGAACACAACAACCATTATATCTCGTAAAAAAACAACCAAGGGATATAGAATACTTGGCTTATAAAAAAGCATATAAATATATGTCGTCTATTATATTAATACTATATGTCGTCTGCACCTTATCCGTGTTTAAATGAATGCGAAATGTCACAATTAATGCGACATTTCCCACATGTAGAGCCATCATATGAAAATCAAGGAATTCTTCCTGAGCCAAATTCTCTTTATCATATTAAAGTACAGATACCTTATGGTAAAAAATATTATATTTGGTTTACCTTTTACGAAGATACCGATATGTGTTTTGTAATGGAATTAAACAGAGAGAGAAAAGTGATAAAAATAATCTGTCGTCCAGATATTATGCAAGAATTATCTCGTTCATGGAAAGGACAAGACCTTGCATTAGGCACTGTTTTTTATGTAACGGATTATAATGAAACATATATATTAGAAGATGTGTATACATACAAAGGTATTTTTCTTTGTAAAATTCCTTTGTCTCAAAAATTAGGTTGTATGTATGAGTTTTTAACGTTATGTGCAAATAAAGCACCTTTTTATTTGCCACATATTGAATATATTGGAATACAAATAACACACGATAAAACAAATCCGGATAATAAACCGAAAAAAATACCATATCAAGTGCATCATGTGCAATATCGTTCATTAACACACATGTTACCTTTTTTAAATGAAATAAAACGAACTATGTTAATCACAACCGCCAGTGCCCCTCCACCCGTTGTAAAACAACGGGCTGGTATACAACATTTTTCTCCAAATTTGAAAAAGCCCCAGTATTTTGCAAAAACCATATTTCACGTGGAGGCAGATATTCGATTTGATGTATATCATTTGTTTGCCTATTCCGATACTTCAACTTCTATTTGTATTGGGTTGGCGTATATTAAAAATTATAATGTAAGCGTATTTATGAATTCTATTTTTCGAAAAATACGAGAGAATACAAATTTGGATTATATTGAAGAATCCGATTCGGAAGACGATAGTAGGGACACACGAAAAGATAAGTATATGAATGCGTCTCGTAAAACGGCACTTATGGAGTGTGAATTTAATCATAAAATGAGATATTGGGAACCGATTCGGGTTGTTTATAACAGACATATTATACATATTCGTAATCTGTAGTTGTTTCTCGTAGATAAAATTGATGAAAACAAATCATATAAAAATATACAAATAATAATTTATAATGCCAATTAAACAATCCAAAATTACATCTTCTCGTCGCCGAATTATCACCAGTGATAGTAGCAGTAGTGAAGAAGACAATGATTCAAATTACACTTCCATTGATGAAGATGAAAGTTCTTTGTCGGATGAAGATAGCAGTTCAGATTCAGATGATAGTTCAGATGTAGAAGAAGCAGAAGCCGAAGCAGAAGCAAAACATTCAAATAGTAAAAAAACAAAAACAACTGGACAAAAATCACAAAAGGTAAAGGCAAAGGCAAAGGAACAAATTCTATCAGAGGAGGAAGGGAAAAAAGCCAAAGATAAAAAGGGAAAACATGCAACAGATAAAAAGGAAAAAGGGAAAATAGTCAAGGACAAAAAGGAAAAAAACGCCAAAAAACCGCACAAGAAGAAATGTGAATCATCGGACGAAGATGATGACGAAGATTACGAAGAAGATGAATCAGAAGAAGATGTGGAAAATAAGGTAAGTATATTTCTAATCGGTGGTGGAGAAGAAAACGACGATTATAACAGCGAATACGAAGACACGGACGACGATGATGAAAAATCGGTTCATTCAAGTGAAGATGAACGCGTGTTTATGAAAGAAAATTATCAGAATGTGCCAATTGTATTATCAAAAAAATCAACCCCGAAAAAAGAAAAGGACACTATACAAAAAGAAAAGGACGCTATACAAAAAGAAAAGGACGACACGCATATTTCATTTGAACAAGAATATCTGGAATTATTAGATTTACGACGGGATTTTACAAGCCAATTGGAAAAAAAACCAAATAACAAAATTATTTTACGCGCCATTAAAAATTGCAATAACGATATTAAAGATTTGGTTCATCGTGGACGTAAAGGAAATACAAAAGCCTATTATAAACTTATTCATCAAGATACGAAACGAATTCGCGAAATCGATTATTTTGAGACAAAACTGTCAAATAAAGAACAGCAAAAAATCGTTGAAGATTTAAAACATATCAATTCAACTATTTGTATCGATAAACCGTATCGTTTGGCATTATTAGAATCGGATATTCCGTCAAAACATAAGGTCATTGCGCTTCAAAAATTAAATTCGTTACATATGATGGAACCGGGTGATAGTGAATATTTTAAATTACGTGGATGGGTAGATGCATTTATGAATATTCCGTTTGGAATTTACCGAAATTTACCCGTAAAATTAGATGATGGGGTAGATAAGTGTCACGAATTTATGGAAAATGCGAATAAAATGTTAAATATGTGCACGTATGGCATGGATGAAGCCAAAATGCAAATTATTCAATTGTTGGGAAATTTAATTACAAATCCAGATGTAATTGGAAATGCAATTGCATTAAAAGGACCGCCGGGTTCTGGCAAAACATCGCTCGTCAAATATGGCATCAGTAAAATTCTTGGCAGAGAATTTGTATTTATTCCTTTGGGAGGGTGTTCGGATGCGAGTTATTTGGAGGGGCATTCATATACATACGAAGGAAGTATGTATGGTAAAATAATACAGTCTATTATTCAATGTAAATCAATGAATCCCATCTTCTTCTTTGACGAATTGGATAAAGTAAGTGACACGCCGAAAGGACAAGAAATTATTGGAATTTTAACACATCTTACGGATGCAACTCAAAATGACCAATATCATGATAAATATTTTTCGGAAGTGGATTTTGATTTAAGCAAGTGTTTGTTCATATTTAGTTATAACGACGAGTCACTGGTGAATCCGATTTTGAGAGACCGTATGTATAAAATCTTCACAAAGGGGTATAATACAAAAGAAAAGGTTATTATTGCCAACGATTATCTTCTCCCAAAAATTCGTGAGCAAATTCATTTTAATAAGGAGGATATTATTATTCCGACAAATGTAATGGAATATATTATTACGAATGATGCGTTTACTCAAAAGGAAGAGGGTGTGCGAAATTTAAAACGGTGTTTGGAAATTATTCATACCAAATTAAATTTGTTTCGACTTGTAAAATCCGACTCAAAACCATTCTTTGCAAAAGATATTGCATTAACGGTTACATTTCCATATACTCTTAGCAAGGCAGATATAGATGTTCTTATCAAGATTGATGACGCGAATAGATTGCAAGACATTGTGAAAAGTATGTATGTTTAATCGGACAAGTTAATCGGACAAGAGTTAATCGGACAAGAGTTAATCGGACAAGAGTTAATCGGACAAGAGTTAATCGGACAAGAGTTAATCGGACAAGAGTTAATCGGACAAGAGTTAATCGAACAAGTTAATCGGACAATAAAAAATTGATAATAAAAAAATAATAAAAACAAAACATATAAAATAAATTCATTCATGTTTCAACCAAAATCGAAAGAAGATATATCTAAAAATTTAGAATACATGCGAGAACGAACTCGAGCGCATTTTGCTATACAAGAACAGGAACAACTACATAAAAAAAACACAATTATGAAGACATTAGATACTATAATTCCCAAACATATTTCGTTATTTTATTCGAAAAATAACGATAACGAATTATTAAAAGACATATGTTGTGTTTGTTTAAATGATACAACTACAGATAAACCGGATGATAAAATTCAATTGAATTGTAAACATGATGCATGTATATCATGTATGCCAGCATTGATAACAACGCAAATGCAAATCGAACCAATCTGTCCAATCTGTCGTTGTACTATAACCACATTATATGTATCTGATGCGCATAAGTGATTGATTGATTTACTTAACCAAATAAAATTGAAAATCTTTTTTTTAGATATTTTTGGCATCTTTAAAACAATTAAACGACTATAACAATCATGACAACCGCAACAAGAACCGCAACAAGAATTTCCATTACCATTCCATGTGTTGATAATATCTTTACGGAAATTGAGATTAGTTATGTATTTCATAGACTAAAAATTGGTAAAATTGTGGTAAATTCGTTGCGAACGACAAAAGGTTCAAACGCATCCATTAAAAAGGGCACACAGTATATTTTTGCGACATTAGAATTGGCAAATACGTCATGTGCAATTGCATTTTTGAGAGCTCTTTCTGAAAGAGGACAAACTCATATTGTATATGATGAACCCAAAAATTGGATTGTTAGTAAGGCATTGCCAAAACGTAAATATAAAATGCAACAACAAGAATATCGGGAACATATTCAACATAAATATGAGACCAAGACGACCGACAAAGAAGCTTTACAAGACAAAGACAAAGAAACGAGAACAAAAGAAGAGATAGAACAAGATACATACATATATGCACAATGTCAGGCGTTGTTGTTTTATCCTTATTCCGAAGATTTTGAGAGAAGTATAAATGAAATTGTTTGTTAATTGTATAATTATTATTTTTTACGATAAATTTTTTTATGATAAAAAGAGAACAAGTTTATAAAACTATTTATTTTTCTTGTTTTAGATAAAATGGATTATACACAACAATCACCGGGTCCATCTTCTACTCGCATTTCCGATCTTCCAAACAATCCACACATGGAACCGATTACTGTAGGTCGTCCAAAATCAGAAATGGTTATTCCAAATACATCGCCATATCAACCAATCAATGATGTTCATAAAAATCCATATGGAGTAGAAAAACCGGACCAACTTCCGGATTTTTCATACAAACAACCACAAATGCCACCACCGTATCCAAATACGGCAAATAGAGAACAATATGAATTGCCGTCGCGTGATATTCCGAGAGACACAACACATTTAACAATGGATGACCAACAACATGTAAATTATATGCCCAAACCAAAACTTACGGGAGATTTTATTGCGCAACATGATTATGACCAAGATATAGTTCGACGAAAACAACAATCCAGTAAAACGACACAATCATGGATAGATGATTTATGGGACGAATGGAAAATTCCCGTTATATTAGCATGTATGTTTTTATTATTTCAATTGCCGAGTTTTAATTTATTGTTTTATACATATGCCCAACGCATTCCTCTCGAATTATTTGGGGCGGATGGAACACCTACTATGTTAGGACTCTTATTTAAAAGTGCCATGTTTGGCGCACTTTATTATTTTTTCGAACGAGGTATGAAAACAATTGTATAAAAGCAAAAAAAGAATCAAACCAAAAAATAAAGAACCAAACAAAAAAGCAAATAAATAAACAATAAAAGATAATACAACAAATACAAATGAATAGAATGATTCAATATATTTCGGAATGTATTCAACCCGTAGATAAATCGGAAATGTATATTACAAATGAATTTAAATTGGATGAATTAAAAGCAATGAAACAAGACGGCATTTATATTGTGATTGAAGACAAAACGACAACACATATTCCCATTGGAGTTGATTGGGCACGGGTTTGTTCAAATATAATTATTTGTCGAAATAACCATCCTCGACAAATTGCGTGGTTGAATCCCGATTGGACCGTATCATTTGACCTTTCTAGAACACCGATTTACCGACGTATTGTTCCATTACCTTGGGAAACCGTTGACCACGCTCTTATCATCACAAGTATTATTGAAGCCAATTTTATAAATACATACAAAAAAAATTATATTGAATATGGAGTTCGACACGGAGACTGTATTGAAAAAATTGCACCGTATGTAAATATTGCATATGGAGTAGATATTCATACATATACACCAACATTGTCCAATATTCAAATGTTTTCCGGAACTACGGATGAATTTAGTCTTTCCCATTTATCCAATATTTCGTATCATTATGCGTTTATTGATGCGGACCACTGCGCGAAACAGGCGTTTGTCGATTTTGAAAATATATATACATATATTCACACGGGAGGTTATATTTTTTTACATGATACCTATCCATGTTTAGAAGAAAGTCTATCTCCCTCTGGATGCAATGATTGTTTCTTGACTCCATTAAAAATACGTGTAAAATATCCAAATATAGAAATGCTTACATTTCCACTGAACCCGGGTCTAACAATTGTGCATAAAGTTTAAGCAAATGTGGATAAATATTGAATGGCGGATTCACATCCCATCTGTTCCGCCTCTTTTTTATTCTTGTGTTTCCCCATTCCGAGAAACACCAGAATTTTTCCATGCAAACACATGTATTCGTGAATATCCTGATACGATGTAAAATTCGTTAAAGGAATAGAATGTGCCGTTTTTGTTTCGTAAATGGCTTGTCCTAAACACAAATACACGCCCATATTATATCCATTTTCATTTCGAATTAACTCCACATACTCTGGAGTGGTTTTAAATTCCTTTTGTATTTTTTCCTGCAATATATTTTTAAAGTTTCGGTCATTTTGAATTAGGTCCATCCAATTTACATGTTTTTCAAAAATTTGTTCGATGAAAATCTGCGCCATTTGAAATCCAGGACCAACTACAAATAATGATTCGAACCAGTGGTCCGAATCATGTATTTGAATCTTATTGAAATCTAAAAACAACGCTCCCAAAAATGCTTCAAATAAACATCCGAGACGTTTTAAATTTGTGCGCGTGCCTTTTAATTCGGCGCTTTTAGACATAATTAGCCATTTATGTAATCCCATGTCGAGCGCCATTTTTCCGATGGATTTGTTCTGAACCAATGCGATTTTTGTGTCTGTTAAAAATCCGGGCTCTTCTTTTGGAAATCGGCGATATAAATAATATTTGGTGATTAATTCAAGAACTCCATCTCCCACATATTCCAATCGTTCATTTGATTTTGTGTATAATGAAATACAATCATCTGGCTTTTTAGCGATAATAACGGTGGTGGATGAGTCGGTCTTGTTTAGCGGTGGCGGACAATTTAAATACGATTGATGCACAAATGCACGTTGATATAAATGTAAATTATGGACAGGAGTTGGAATGCCATAGGTTCGAAGAATGGACTCAATTTCTTCACGGGTAATAATAATATTTTGCGGGTTATATGGGTCAAATACATACATTTCTCCTCCATATGGATTTTGTTCAATGCGAAAATCGGCTTCTAGTGTAGACATATATACCGTATTTTATAGGTATTTATATATCAATTTTATCGAAGGCGTTGTAAAAATTATAGCGGCTCGTGGTTTCGTTCCACGGACCCTTGGGTTATGGTCCCAATGCGCTAACCTCTGCGCCAAGCCGCTTGTATTCACTTTATGAATTTATGAATAATATAATTTGAATCAGTGGTAGTAGTAGCTATTATCGGTTATCTTGAAACGGTCGGTTTAGGGAAAATATATAGCCAGATATTATAACAATGACTTTTGGATTAGCAAATTCGGCAAAGAAAGCCCGACTTTATGCGTTTACAACGAATCAAAATCAAGGTGGTGGAGATAAGAAAGGTGGATTTCCATTTTCGGTTGGTCGAAATCACTGGGATTCTATTTTCATAACTCCCCGACCATTAGCTGTATATAATACGACTATCTTTCCATTGGCAAGTCAATCTCGTCCTGTTGGAAGTTGGACAAATGGAAATACCTACTGGCATATTCCTGGTACTGGTAATCAATAGGTAGTCATATAGCGAATTTTACCATATAACATAGAATACATATAAAACAATACCGCCATATATGTTATTGTTTTATTCTTATGGATACACCTACTCCTCTTCCCCCATGGGAAAATATTTTATTTAGACAAGAACTTGAAAAGAAAGAAAAAAAAGAACCAACCGAAAAGAAAGAGAAAGAAAAGAAAGAAAAATCAACCGAAAAAAAAGAAAAATCAACCGAAAAAAAAGAAACTAAAAAAAAGAAAGAATCAACCGAGCCAAAGAAAGAAAAAAAAGAAAAATCAACTGAGCCAAAGAAAGAAAAAAAAGAAAAATTAACCGAAAAGAAAGAATCAGCCGATTCTACGTTTAGTATGATTGTAGATGAGCGTGAGACCGCGCTAATGAATATAATACAAAATCAACCATCTGCCCAGTCGCATACCATTATTAAAAAAGTCCTGCATTTGGGAGATATTGTTATTGCGAATTCACCCGACAAAGAATTTGTTGTTTTAGAGAGAAAATCGATTTCCGATTTACTGGCGAGTATTAAAGACGGACGATACGAAGAACAGTCCTATCGCTTGATTGGTGCCTATAAGGATGCAGAGGTTCGTCCAAAAATTTGTTATATTATTGAAGGGTCTCTTCACGGACACAGTTGTAAAGAAAAACAATTGGTGTATTCAGCAATGGTCTCTCTATCGATTGGAAAAGGATTCCATATTATTCGCACAGACAGTCTCAATGAAACCGCCGATTATTTGCTTTATATGTTGGATAAATTTGAACGAGATTTTAAAAAGGGCAAAGCCTATACCAATGTAAATGAAACTGAAAAAAAGGAACTTGGGTATGAAACCGTTGTGAAAAAAGTAAAAAAGGAAAATCTCACTCCCGAAAATATGGGAGAAATTATTTTATCTCAAATACCGAGTATTAGTTCTATTACGGCAAGTGCAATCATGTCACTTCCGCAAATCAATGGGTCGATTCCTCGGCTCATACATGAATTAGAAAAAAATCCATTGTGTTTGGCAGAAGTTCGCATTGGAGAGAAACAGCGAAAAATAAGTAAAACAACCGTTCCCCAGATTATCAAGTATTTATTGAATCAATCATCTGAATAATTGTAGGGTATAAATACGAAATGTAAAGATGAATTCTATATAGATGTCGAATATTTTAATAACCATATGTATATCCATTTTTATCATTGGAATATTACATTTTTTTTTGAAAATTATAAAAACTCCTCGACAAAAAACGAAAAATTTAGTAGATTCACAAACCGAAAAATATCGTCGGATAATGAACGAATTAACGGAACATAAAAAACACACATCCTTGTTTCTTTCATTGGAAAAAAAAGAGGAATTAGAGAGAGAGATGGTTCAATATATCAAAACAATACAAGGCTAATAAATATACCATATAATAATACATATATGGTATGTCATTCAATCTATCGTTTTTTCACAGCATCTCGGTCAAATCCTTGGGTAAAACAATGTAGAACCGTTCGAAATAAAAAAAATAAGAATTCATTTATTCCGTCGTATACATATTACTATGTTCGATGTTCGGATGCAAATGTTCATTATTTAACAATACGATATCCACCTTCTGTTCGATATAATGTATTACGAGGAAAAATAGATACCGAAAAAAATCGTGCTATATATGAAAAATACATTGGGACTACATCTATTAAAACTACTGCGTCTTAAACATCAAAAATGTTCCCATAAATGCCCCCAATAAAATAGAAAATGTTATCGTCGACCATAACAATGGATTAAACCCTTTTCCTACATAAAATACCAACAATGCAATAAATAATAAAAGAACCAACCATCCGGCAAATTTCATTATAAAGTCAGAGACATCGCCTATATGTGATAGAGAGGATAACAATAATAAGTTCCAGTTAAATTCGGTAGTTTGAAATGTGGTGAATTGGGTTTGAATAATGGCAACTGTTGAAAATAATAACGCAATCGCCAAATATATTCCATACGACAACCATGTGCCATTTCCTTTTTGGAATCCTATTGCAATTAAACTGTGTGATATAGCAAAGACCATTGCAAAAACAAACGCATTTACCAATAATAGTTTTTCGGACACATTTGTAACGCTGTGATTTTGTGAATGAATAACATCATAAAACAGCCATTTATATCCCATCGGAATTGCAAATACCGATATACCAAGAAGAACCAAAAACATTAAAAAGTGAAATGTCATATTTATCATGTCGGTTTGATTTATTTTTTTTAGAAATTCGCTGTCGATGCGGACAAGTGCCGTTTCTTCGTCACTTGATGAAATCGGTGTCATGTGTATATATCCGGTTTCTTTTCCTTTGTTGTTGTTATTGTTGTTGTTGTTATTGTTTTTTTCTTCATTGTTTTTGTCCTTGTTTCCTTTAAAACCTTCCTGTAGTAATAGAGAGGCTTCTCCGAGAATAGGATACGGTTTTTTCACATCTTCACTGGAAGATATAAATGTCAAATCGGAAGACAATGAAATATTTTTGAACGAAATAAACGAGGGAGAAAGAATAGTGGAAATAAAAATAGGAGTTTGACACACATATACGTTTTTCTGTTGTTGATGCACGGCAAACGTAGAGGATGGTATATCCGAATTTAATGTGATTGTATTTGTTTGATTTGTATTTGTTTGATTTGTTAAATTATTCTCTTGAATATATGTATCAATATCGGTGGATTGAGTTGAATGTTGTAAAGGAAAAAGAACAAATACGGATTCTCTCCCAGAATCTGAAATGGGAGAGTGTTCAATAAGTAACCAACCGTTTTGTTGCTGCGGTTGTTTTTGTTTGTCCATTCCGAAGATATACAAATGTTTTGTTACATAGGCATTTCCATTTGATAATACGATATTTGGGTTTGCATAAGAAACGGAGGGAGGGTTTGAAAATCGAGATTTTAAATATCCGTGATTTTTTATGGAAGTTATAGAAGGAGATATTTCAATCGAATCATAATTGTATTTGAACGACATTTTGTCCGGTTATAAATATGGGATATAATTTATACCACGATTTTCATAAATAGTTGCCGTATATATTTCATTATATCCTTGCACATAAACAACATCGCCATTGTATAATTCATCGACTCCATTGTCAGACATGGCATCTCTTCCTTTTACACGAACTGGCAGTTTTGAGTTTATATTTCCCGTATTTGAAATCGTATAATACTGCCATTTATTTCGATTTGAGAGAACCATTCTTCCAAAAAGAGGGAGAATTAATGCGCCCTCCTTATCTCCCGCTTTTGTGATAATTCCGATTTGGTCAAAAGCATATGATATTCTTTGTGTAGGCACACTTTGGATTCCAAAGGCGGGTTGTAATGGCGGATAAAACGGATTTGTAAATACATTATTATCTCTTTGAGAGGCAGATATGTTAATTCCTAAATTTGGCGGTGGAATAAGAATAGGTGATTGTTGTCTTTGTTGGGTTGGATACCGACGTAATGTGAAAAACATATAGGTTGTTAATAGGAGGATAAAACATAAAATAAAAAGAGTCATATTTTCAACGCAAAAAGATGAACCTGCAATACATTTTTTTGCCATATTATATTGTATTGTTATAAAATAGTCTCATCTATAATAGGTTTGTTAGAATAGGTTTTAAACGAGCGAAGCGAGTCGATAACAAAATGTGTGAGGCAATCCACCGGATAAAATTGATAAATAAAAAAGAGATAAACCAATCCAAAAAATAAATATGAGCTTATTGATGATTCCTTTACTTACGGTTGGTATGGCTATGTTACCTTCGTTACCTTCTTCTTCTCCTACAGAAGAAATTAAAAAAATAAAACAACATGCAGAAATAGACATTAAAATTCTATTTCTACGAAGAAAAAAAAGTCAAATTCGTGCTCAACAAAAAAAACATCGAGAGGAATTTATATCGCAAATTATATATTTACCAAAAACAGAAATGTTTGAAAAAATGCAAAAATACAAACAAGAACAATCGGTATTTTATGATAAAATAAAAGAAAATGATATAAAGGTGCAGGAATTATTGGACGCTTGGATTCCATAATAATGATTGGCTCTTTCGCTTTCTCTTTAAAACGGAAATGAAGGAAATGTCCCCGGGTCGCAACTATAACACAAATTTCGAACCGATTGTGGATATTCAAATAGATTATATCCAATCATATCTGTAATAATTTGCGTAATTTCATTGTATGCATTTTTTATTTCTCCATTGATATCTAAATTTACACCAGCCACCTCCCGAATTACATACGATTCAAGTTCAAACACAATATAGAAAATAGAGAGAATAAAATTAATGTATAAATCCAATAAATAAAAAATAATACAGTATGTTGTAAATATCTTTGTTAATTTATCAATTCCACAAATAATATGTTTTATGATAGATTCAAATACCTGACCAATATACACAACAAATTTGCCTACATCATTAAAATACTCGGGAAGTTTTTTAAAAAAATTACCAATTTGGTCAAATACGTTTATTATTTTATCGAAAAAATCGCCAATATCGGACAATTGAAACCCCTCCTTTTTCGGAAAAAAATGGTCATATAACATTTTCACACATAGACAAAATAAAATAATGATAAACAGACAAAAAATATATGGGTATGAATTTTCCAAATTCATTATTTATATGGACAATACATTTTTTTATACTACTACTAATATAAGTTTGAAAATCTCTTCGGCACACATTTCGTCAATGTGTCATTTTGCGCCGACCCCAATGCAACTTTGGGAAATTTGGGAATTAGTTTTAAAGGATATCCGATTTTATCTTTGAGAGTATATACATTGTATCCCGGAATAGAAACACCATATGCCATTGCATCCGCCACACCTGAACCCAATGCCATTCGATAGGCAAATCCATTGTTTGTAATTGCATCGTATTTTTTTCGCGCAATAAGAGACCCCGCGTCCACCCCTCCTTGACATCCAAATTGTGGATTTGACGGTTTATAAATAAGTGCTACATATGGCGGTTGAAGTGAGCCAACGGACGACGCAATAATAGTTTGACTGGTGGTATTTGTAGCGGAAGTGGGGTAAAATCCGGCATTTATTCCGAGAGCACTTGTTAAACCGTTGGATAACACGTGAATCTGTGGCACGGGCTGAACCACGGTCCATGTTGAACCAACTGGCTGACTATAATTTGAATTGTAAAATTGTGTGGCGGATATGGATTGAATTTCAATCTTTCCATATAGCGTATTATACGAAAATACCAATAAAAAATTATTCGACCGATTAAAATTATTCAGATAATAGTGTCCGTTATTTATCATAATCAATTGAAATGCGTCATTAAATGAATTGATATCATAACTGTGTGAATCGGGAATCGTTGCAACATATGTATTTCCATCTACCCACACATATTGAAATACATTGTTTTGCAAACTCGCCGTAATTGCCGTTAATCGACAATGTGAGAGACCTGCCGGTGAATAAATATTGGATTTGGATGCTGTTGTTCCCGGAGTAACCGTCGGATTTCCTTGACGCAAATATCGGTAGTCGTTTTGTTCAATGGTGCGATTGCGAGACACCAAATATTGACGATTGTCTGTAAAATACGCATTGTCATTATTTTTCGATTCAATAAATTTCTTTTTAATCATACCCGCACTTCGAACTCTCCGTCTCGCATCGAGTTGAGGCGAAAAACAAGCATTCGATGAATTTGTAGAGGTAGATACACATTGTGTTGGTAAATTGCAGGTTGTGCACGAATATCCAAGCTCTCCACTATTGTTTGGTAAGGTGGGGTCCAAGGTTTGGACAAGTCCGTCACATGATGATACGGCAGTGTTCGTTATACCATTTGCATAAATAAGTGAGCCTCCCGGCTGATTTAATACATCAATACTGGATGAAATGCGAACACTTCCAGTCGTAAGTGCATTTCCATTATGTAGTGTATTTACGGCAATTTCACGACGATATGCGTGTTTTATGGGGCGTGGTTTCATGAGAAGGTTTTGTTCCAGATTTGCGTTTGTATCTTGGGTCGGTTGAACAATAGATGATATTTGTGAAAATACCTTTCCTTTCCAACGAATATAGGGAATACTGTCGTTTATATTTGTATATTGTTCGTCAAAAATAAATGGTTCGGACATTCTTACAAATTATGTATATAATTATCTTACAAATTATGTGTATAATTATATATACAAATGAAGTTATCGTCGCTTTTTCCGTCTAAATCAAAGAACGTTATTTTAGGAAGTTTATTTGTCTTTCTTTTGGTCGTTATTTTACTTTCGTTATTAATGCCTATTGCGGTTGATGGATTTTCCGATTATAGCACTGCTTATGGTAAGACAACTGGACCATCTATTGTGGGTGGCGGTGTAAATGGAAATGTGAATATTGGACAACTTGGTGCGAATGTTGGAGCACGAGCAAATGTAAATACATCAGGTCTTGGTGGAACTATTGGCGGAGGTATTGGATTTAAAGAGGGATTGACTACGAGTGGTCCTGCAAAAATACCGAGTGGTCAAAAGATGAAATCGGGCGCTAAAAAATAGACCGTGAGTTAGCTTTCAGGGTTTTTATCTCAACACTACATAATGAATATTCAATCTGCTTATGGAAATCCAAATCGTATTTTACCCGAAATGTCCTATAATGGACGGGTAAATATTTTAGAAGAACCTGACCCAAAAGCAAAATTTGCATTAATGGAAAAAACGGCATTTAAAAATAGAGCCACTACCTATTGCGACGCATTAAAAGGACAGTGGGAAGACAATGTTTTGTCTCAAGTATTTTTTTCTTCTGGAAATATCCAAATTATTCAAAATGCAATTCGAGCGGAAATATATAAATTAAGTGGAAATAAATATGTTGTTGCGCCTCCCGGAATGGACAACTTGAAAATTGTCATGAAGAGTATTTTTATGTCGTATGCCGAATTTTACAATGGAGATATCACAAAACAAGTGGAAGAATTAAACAAAGCGGTTCTCGCCTATTGTGTTCCTGAATTATTTTCTGCGGCGAAAGCCCATGTGAATTATTTACAAGACCAATCCAGTTTGGTTGTGCCTTTACGATTGCCGAACAACCACGACCGAGAATTTAAACAACTGGAACTTAAGCCGTGGGTTTAGATAATTATGGTTTAGATAATTATGTGTGTAAATATTATAGAAGATTATGCGTTTAACAAAAAGACAAAACACAAATACCAGAAGACATACAAGAAGACAAAAAACAACTACAAGAAGACGAAAAACAACTACAAGAAGACGAAGACAACCTATATTGAAAGGAGGCTCCATGCATTTACTACATTGGATCGATGAGACAAAACTAAATTGGGCAAAATTATCAGAAAATCCAAATGCGATATCTATATTGGAAGTGAATCAAGATAAAATAGACTGGGACAGATTATCAGAAAATCCAAATGCCATTCCTTTATTGAAAGAGCATCCAGAAAAAATAAACTGGGGATTATTATCAGAAAATCCAAATGCAATACATTTATTGGAAGAGAATACAGATAAAATAGACTGGTACTTATTATCAGAAAATCCAAATGCAATACATTTATTGGAAGAGAATACAGATAAAATAGACTGGTACTTATTATCAAAAAATCCGAATGCCATTCCTTTATTGGAAGATAATAAAAATAAAATAAACTGGAGTCAGTTATCAGCAAATTCAAATGCCATTCCTTTATTGGAAGATAATAAAAATAAAATAAACTGGAGTCAGTTATCAGCAAATCCAAATGCCATACATTTATTGGAAAAGAATCCAACAAAAATAAACTGGATTTCGTTATCAGAAAATCCAAATGCCATTCCTTTATTGGAAGATAATCCAACAAAAATAATATGGGTTTGGTTATCAGAAAATCCAAATGCCATACATTTATTGGAAAAGCATCCAGAAAAAATAAACTGGGCACAATTATCAGAAAATCCAAATGCCATACATTTATTGGAAAAGCATCTAGATAAAATAAATTGGGACAATTTATCAGCAAATCCAAATGCCATTTCTTTATTGGAAGATAATAAAGACAAAATAAATTGGGATGCGTTATCGTTAAATCCTAGTATTTTTACGGAGAATAATTATATATCGAAATAGAACATGTATTTTTTACGAACAACGGGTGGAAGAAAAACCAGTAAAAAATTTCGTCACTGAATAAAATTGATAATATTTTTATTCGTTATGTCACACAACATAACGAATAAAAAATGGTAAAAATCTGCAATTCTCCTTATCCTACCGAAAATGAAATCACGTATTCTCCTTATTTCGCACAATTTCCGTATCCTCTCAGTGATTTTCAAAAATATGCGATTGAACATATTGTATTACAAAATCACGTTTTAGTAACGGCACAAACCGGCTCCGGCAAAACACTTCCTGCCGAATTTGCCATTCAATATTACTGCAAAACAATAAAAAAAACAAAAAAACAAAAAGTTATTTATACCTCTCCCATAAAAGCTCTTTCAAATCAAAAATACTATGAATTTTCAAAAAAATACCCCGATATATCGTTTGGCATTTTAACGGGAGATATAAAACACAATGTATTGGCAGATGTTCTTATTATGACTACCGAAATTCTTTTAAATTATATAACAAAAGGTGCATCTGCAAATACAGTGCTTGATTTAGATATGAACGATGTGGCGTGTGTCATATTTGACGAAGTTCATTATATCAATGATCAGCAACGCGGTCATGTGTGGGAACAATCTATTTTACAATTGCCGGAAAATGTGCAAATGATAATGCTCTCTGCCACCATCGATTCTCCTGAACTTTTTGCCAAATGGATTGAAAACCGTTCGCTCCCTGAAGAACCAGAACAACCAGAACAAAAACAACAACCAGAACAAAAACAACAACCAGAACAAAAAGAACAACAACAAAAAAAAGAAGTTTGTTTGTGTATGGCATCAAAACGAATTGTGCCTTTAACACATTATTCATTTCTATCCGTCGGCGAATCTATTTATAAGGGAATTAAAGATGATACCTTAAAACAAGAAATACGTCGCGCATCAAATCAATTAACGGTTTTACGTTCAGCCGAAGGACGGATGAACGAACCGACCTATCATCAATTAAAACACATGTTGCAATTATACAATAAACACGACCCTCAAAACCAGCGAGGACAAACACACGGAAAACGCAAATTTATTGTGAATTCTCTTATGCAATTATTAAAAGACCGAGACATGTTACCGGCAATTGTGTTTGTATTTTCGCGAAAACAAGTCGAACTTATCGCCCAAGAAATTACAATTCCTTTGTTAGAAGATGATTCCAAAATACCCTATACCATTGAAAAAGAATGCCGAGATTTGTTGCGAGGAAAACCCGAATACACCGAACTTCCCGAATTCGTACAACTCGTGAAATTATTGGAAAAAGGTATCGCCATCCACCATTCTGGCATGATTCCTATCTTTCGTGAAATGGTAGAAATGTTTATTATGAAACGATACATTAAAGTATTGATAGCAACCGAATCATTTGCGGTTGGATTGGACTGTCCTATTCGCACGGCTGTATTTGTATCTTTGCAGAAATTTGATGGACAAAGTCGTATGTTATATTCACACGAATATGCGCAAATGTCGGGACGTGCAGGAAGACGTGGTATTGATACCGTTGGACATGTGGTTCACTGCAATAATTTATTTCCGTTGCCAACTTTATCCGAATACAAGGAAATGTTGGGAGGCGTGCCTCCCAAATTAATAAGCAAGTTTCACATTTCTCCCGAATTTATTTTATCGGCATACCCCAACAAAAAAACAGATGCAGACGCCAATATTGAAATGGTTCATGATTTCGTTAAACGAAGTATGAAAAATGCCGAAATTCAAAAAACCATTCACGGACAAACGCGAATTGTCGAAGAACTGGAAACAATAGTGTCGCTACTTCCCTTACCGTCACATGTAATTCAACAATATTCAACACTGGAAACATCTCTCTCCTTTTGCAATCATAAGAAACGAAAAGACCTTGAAAAACAAATGACTGCACTAAAAGAATCTATATCAAAAACATTGTTCGATGCGGATTTATTGGCGTATAAAGAATCCGAAAAACACAGAAAACAATTACAAATCGAAACACAGACATTACGAAATATGGAAGATTATGTTACCGATGAAATCGAGAGAGTGTTTGATAAATTAACGGAAGAAGGGTTTCTTATGAGGACGGTGTCTTCTAAGCAATGGCATTTAACAAAAAAAGGAGATATTGCCAGTTATTTTGCGGAAGTTTCACCGTTTGTATTTGCTCATGGATTTGTGAATCACTGGCAACAATTCTCCACATTCTCTCCTACTCAAATTGTCGGATTATTAGCACATTTTATAGATGTGAAAGAAAAAGAAACAAACAACAATGAAAGAAACAACAATGAAAGAAACAACAATACCAACAACAACAATACCAATGAAAGAAAAAACGACGATAAAGAAAAACAACATGCGTCTGTATCGTGTTTATTTACGGAAGAATATCAGAATTTACTTACAGATGATTCTCAAATATGTGTAACTATTGCCGATATAATGATGTCGTGGTGTGATTGCAATAATGAACATGCGTGTAAAGCATTCTTATACGAACATAGCGATACAATATCGGTGGGTGATTTTGTGAAAGCTGTATTAAAAATAGCAAATACGATTCGAGAAATTATTCATATGGTGACATCTGTATTTCCGGAAAACATAGAATTATTACATAAATTGTCTTTTGTTGAGCCGATGATTTTGAAATATATAACAACATCGTACAGTTTGTATTTGTAAAGAAGTAGTTAAAGCTATATTTATAATATTATCATCAATGGACAGTAATCAACATGCAATCATAACTAGTTTGACAAAATTAAATGATAAAGTAAAATATAATTTATTTACAGTTATAAAAAATATAATTGATTTACAAAAACAAGGTAAATTCAATTTATTAAATATTCAACCAAGAAATGAATATTTTTTTCAAAATTATCCATCAACTGACATTAGTCCAAATAATTATTTTATAATATTTGAGCTATTTCAACAATTTAACTTATTTAATGAAATAAAAAAATATATTACAAAAACAACAAAACTAACCAAGATATCATCAATAATTGATGTGCATTTTAGAAATAAAGAAGAAAATGACAATTTTAGAAGTTATATAAATACAATTATAATGATAAATTTAATTAAAAAACAATTGAAAAATAAATCACACCAAGATATTGTTAATTATGGTTTATTAAATAAATTAAGTTTAATTAATCCAAATATAGTAATATCATTACATTTGTTCGAACTACAAAATCACCAACTAAATATAATTGATTTTATAAATAATTATAACTATCAAAATAATACATTTTTAACATTCAACAACGACGAATATGATAAAATTTACGATATTTTTTTTTTATTTGAATAAATTCTAATTAACTTATATATGTATTGCATTTAAATTTACAATACTTATTTATCCAAATATCTCATGATATATAAACAAATATTATGAAAAACATAGCAAAAAATATGGCAAAAAAGGCGTTAAAACAAGGACCAAATATACTTGCATCTATCCAAAAATCCTTGCCACAATCGGCACAATCATCATCTCCACCACCCAATACAAATATAGATACATTGTCAAATGATATTAGTTCTTCTTTATACGAAAAAATACATATAAAATTAGGAGAACACCCGTCCGATAAAATTGTAGAAGGTATAGATACAATATTAAAAGATTCAAAGGAAACCGCTGAAGATGCCCAAAAAATACGTGATAATTTTCTTCAGATTGTGTTGTATTTTTTAATGGATTTTGTTTTTCAGGAAAAACGGTCGGGAGGAATATTGTTTAAACAAATGTTTTTAGAGGCATTGTTAGAAAGTTCGCCGGAAAGTCTGGCTCTCGCAAATGCGGGAAAAGACTGGACTTCATTTCCACTATTTTCTACCATGAAAGAAACCTCTACCATGAAAGAAACCTCTACCATGAAAGGGGGCGACAGTTCATTTACCGATAAACAGATAGGAGATATCGCCGAGAATCTTACCATAAAAACGGACCCCGAATTTAAACATAAACTCCACAACATGACCGTAGATTATTTCGCGGATATATTAAAATATCAGAAAACAAAACCGGAGACATACGAATTTATCCAAACCTATTTTTATCAATTTATTAAAGATGCTTTTAAAGATACACAAATGACATTTAAATTAAATAAATTACTGTTACATGCACTTATGCAGGATGCACATATCATGCAAATATATACGGATTTTCTTCGATTAAAACGCGAGCAACCAACCAATCCATTGGGCGCAAATTTTCTTATATATGTTCAAAATGAAAATTCCATAACATCCAAATCCATCTCTCCAACCGAAGGACAAAAAGGCGGAGTAACGAAAAAACGAATAAGAAAAGGGACGATGAAAAAAGGGACAAGGACGAGGACAATAAGAAAAGGGACGAGGACAATGAAAAAGTTACGATAATAAAATATAAATTATTTGTTTTATCTAATCAAATTCCCAATCACATTTTTTTCCACCATTGTATGCTACTGCATATTTATTGTCCAATAACCATTGATTTATATGTATATGTTTTCCAATATCTTCAATATAAATATCCGCCAAAACTCTTCCCCATTTTTCTTTGCCACAGTTTTTAATTATGATTGTTTTTCCAAAAATAAGTTTATGTAATGCATCTCTCGCCACGATTGCATGATGCCGTTCTTCGTCTGTTTTACCTTTTATTTCAGGTGAATCGACTCCTCTCAATCGAATCGTAAAACGATATACATCCGAGTGTTCATAACATTTTGACGCAACCGTAATGGTATCGCCGTCATATACTTTAATCACTTTACCTCGTTGCAATTGAGGAATCCATGGAGAGGTATTTTTATATTCAGAGGCAGAATAATCAAACGTGTCTACAAATTCGGGAAATTTGCCGAATACTTCTTCTCTTTTTGAATGATAACTGGACCGTCTTTTTTTTGAAATGTGCGATATAGAAGGATCGTGCACTACAGAATTATGTCTCGAAAAACAAAAGAAACAACTAAACAATGATACTAACATTTTCTTATTTGTATCATTTATACATTAAAAACATTTTCAATTTTATTTCATAAATCCTTATTTCCATTTCCATCGCTATTTATTTTTTTATCAATACGGTCAAACATATCTTTTGTATAAATAAGTTTTCCGGTAGGTTTGTATTCACGTGTGGATGCATATGTTTTTTTATTCGTATTATTTGTATTTATTGGTTCATCTTCGTCTTCCTTTTTTGTATGTATATTTTCGATAACGTCGCCAAATTCATTTACGATTATTCCCGTTTTTTTCTTTATATTTTCACGGACATAGGATGGAACCCAATGTTCCCATGAAATAAATAGAATGTTCGGCTGTATATATTGCACTTTAAATCCATTTTCTTCCAATTTAGCAACAATAAATGCAATACAGTGACCTTTGTCATAGACCGATTCTCCAAAAATAAATTCTGGGATTTGATACCATGTATATTTATCGTGATTTTGTCGTGAAATTGTATTGATGCGTTTATGAACTCGATTTAAAATTTTCTGAAAAATAGACAGTTGTTTAATATCTTTTATGTGATTTTTTTCATATAGGTCATCGATATTTATTTTTTGTGTTGCTTCCATGTCATCTAAATTAAGAAAATTCGACATATCTCTGTTTTATTGTTAAGAGAAGAAAAATATGAAAAAAACAACGCCTATAGTAACAAATGATTACTCCCGATTTTTTAACTCCGGACCTTTTATTTTCATATTGGATTTTTGTTTGGTTTATAATATATTATGCGAGTCCTTCCTCTATTCCGAACCCTCGATTTATTTTATACGTGGCAATTATTGAAAATATTCTCTCGCTAATCATTGTTCCGTCGGTGCGTATATTTTTTATGTATCTTGCTGTAATTGTTTTAGCAAAAGGAATTCCGTTGTATTTGCTACGAAATTCGCCGATTCACTTGAAAACAGATATCATGTATTCGTTTTTATTTTTTATTATATACAATATATATTTATTCTATAAAAAAACAAATATTGTGCGGGTATATCAAGCCACATATACATTTATTCATAATGGAGAAAATAAAACACCCTTATTTTATTTGGAGTCCGTCGGTAGAAATTTTTTCAATTGGTTAATAAAGGATTCGACTCCGATTTGAATTCGTTTTTTTCGTTCTTCACTACTTGTTACAAATAAATAAATATCATACATATTCGTTGGCGTGTCACATATATCCAACTGGTGTTTAATTGCAATGGTCGGTTTTTGAATTAAAAAAAGTTCATTTACTTTGCTGAATAAATACAATAAAACATCATAGAGAGACGAAGCGGTGCTTAATGGTTCAATCGCCGAATAATTTTTATTAATTCCAAATATAGAATCGTTGTTGCATTCCGTAGAATGGTTGTTGCAACAAAAAGCGAGAGGATAATTATGTAAAATACCGCCGTCTACGTAAACCGTTTTTTCATCTGACAGAAAAAAGGGTGAAAATAAAATAGGTAGGCAACATGAACAATATAGCGCGTCCATAAGTTTCCATTGGGGGTGAGTTTTACTTGAAAATTCAATATGCCGGAGGTCGGACAAATCGGTTGCATATAAAAACAATTCAATGCCCGTTTTTTCTACAAATTCTGCCATAGTAATATCAATAGAAATATCTTTTCCCTTAAAAAGCGGTAAAAATATTTCGCGTAATTGGGTTTGTCCGAATATACCTCGTTGTTGAAAAGAAGCAACAATCGCAGATAAATTAAATTTAAATATTTGGTCCCATGGACGGTCAATTAAATAATCATCAATATATGACCACTCGTATTGTAGAGATAGACACACCGCCAACATTGCGCCAACAGATGTTCCGTAAATAGACTTTATGTTTTTTATGTCCCAAAATCCGCGAATATTACTCTCACGTAATGCGCCATAACACGACATTCCCCATACACCGCCTCCCGATAAAACCAATCGGTCAATTATGGGTTTTGTTTTTATTGTTTCTTCTTTTGTTTGGTTTTCTGTTGAATCATGTTTATCCATAGTATATACATATTTATGTATTTTTTATATAGATTATATATAGAAGATATAGAAAAATTATGGCAAGAATATCAGGCATATCAACATAAAAAAACGGGAGGATTCGTAGAACGAAAAAAAAGAGGATTGAAAAAAAATCGCAAAACTCGTCGAAAAAAAAACATTAGACGTCTAACGCGCATACAACATACCCGCGTTGCCCGATTGAAATGTTAATACATTCCATCGCTCTTCAAACACCGTTAAATTATATGTGTATTCATACAATTTGTAATTTTGTTTGTAAATTCCAATAGGGTTTCCACTCGAATCACATATAATATTAAAACTTGAATTCGCCGTATCAATCGTCGGCAAATAGGTGGCGATTTCAAATTCAATTCCTCGATTGTTAAATAAACTATTGTTAATCGCCCCCGACGGATTATTTGAAAAGGGGTCGGTGCTTAAACAGAAATTATAATAATACAGTCCGTCCGTGCTTGCCCCAGGCGAACGCAAATATGGTTCTACATATTCATATACTCCATAGGGTTGGGTGGTTTCCCGATAATTGCCGTTGTATAAAATACCCATTGTCTGTAAAATCTCCTTCTGATTGTCGCTATTAAAAACTCCGGTAATGAAATATCCCGTATTGGTTCCATTGGGATTGATTAATGGACCTACATTTGAAATTGTCTGTGTGCTATAAGGACTATTTGGGTCGGAAGAAGGTGCTATATTGATATCACCCGGAATATTTTCATAGGGCCAATTCGTATAATTGGTCCATTCATTTCGTAAATTCACATCGTTTCTCTGCAAATAAAAAATCCAGTTTGCTACCATTCCATTCGAATTAAATAGTTTTTGACGTTTTGTTCCCACTACATTTTCGAAAAAATATTCATAGACATCTCGCACCAAATAATTCTGGGTTTCTTTCGCAAAATTGGCTTGTTCCTCTTTATCCAAAAAACACTGTGTTGTTAATAAGTGCACATCGGAGTTCCATGTAGTTGTTGTATTTTCGTAATCGGCGAGAGTGACCGAGGGAGGTGTTTGTAAAAAACGATACATGGCAAATTGGGCTTGATTAAAATCCGGTTGAATATACGGAAAATTATTCGCGACATCAAATATGTCTCGAACTTGAAATAATTCCTGTATGGGGCGTAGGGTAACATTTAAATAAAGTTCATTGTATTGCAAACAAATCAATGGAAATGCCATACCGGAATTAAGAGAAAACCACGTATGAATAGGAATATAAATAGCTCTTCCGCGAATAGACGGTTCTGCGCCTGTTGCCGATGATGTGTAATAGGCAGAAGGATAGGAATTCACTCGACCAAATGCCAAGGCGGGATTGTTTATATCGAGTGTATTTCCACTCATTCTATTAAATTTAGCTCTCTGGTCTGTCGTGAAATCGCGTTGTAACATGGCAGAAAGATATGCTCCCGAATATTTTTGTAGTGTTTGTCCTCCGCATGTAATTGTTATTTCTTGAATCATTTGAAATCCAATATCTTTAATCCAGCGATAATCGTATGCGGACCATGCATTATTTGTTTGTGAAGAGGGAGGATAAATAGGACTCCAAATATCGGGAAGATTAACGACTAAATATGTATCCATTATTAAATCGCCATAACGGGGAAATTTAAAGGAAAATTGAGAAGGCGTTGTGAGTTGGAGGTCGCGCTGACCGTCGTAATCAATGCGGAATTTCTGAAGTCCAAAATTGGAATATCGTTTGTATGATGATTTAAAAAACGATTTCTGTGGATTGCCTGTTAGAATAATATTATTTTGTCCTTTTGCAATTAAATTTAAAAGTCCTCCGGCACTTGCCATTTGTATAACCGGCGATACTTTTTTATGTATTTTAGAACACCGATAAAAGAAGAAAAAGAAAAACACCAAATAAAAACAAAAAACACCAAATAAAAACAAAAAACACCAAATAAAAACAAAAAACACCAAATAAAAACAAAAAACACCAAATAAAAACAAAAAACACCAAATAAAAACAAAAAACACCAAATAAAAACACAATATAAAAACATAAAAATATAAAAAATAATGTCGTCTATATTCTTTGTAACATGTTTGTTAAATATTTATGAAGATAAATTTTATGATGAGCGTAATATAGAATGGCGTATTGCCAAATTTGCTGAAATTGCCTCCACTGGAATTTCTATTATTTTGCATTTTAGTGCAGATTATTTTGCGATTTTACATAAATTGGTGTTTGATATATTTCCAAATGTTATGATTGGTCGTGTTCTTTCGATTCAAGACACGCAAGCGTATATAAAATACGCATCAAATATAGCATCGGTTCATTTGCCAATATTTCGAAATGAAAAAAAGGACACATTTGAATACCTTTGTCTAATGAATTCAAAAACAGAGTTTATGGGTGATGCAATAAGGCAACGAATAAGGCAACGAATAAAGAAAGAAAAACAAAAAGAAGAAGAAGAAAAACAAAAACAAAAACCAAAAGAAAAAGAAATATTTGCATGGATGGATTTTAATTTATCGCATGTGTTTCGTGATACTACCAAACATCAAACTCTGAAAACGTTTTCATCTGTATCTACATCGGCTCTTTCTTTCACCTCTCCGTTTTTGGCAATTCCGGGTTGTTGGAACAAAGATTCACACGTAACTCCAGATACTATTTCTTGGAGATTTTGTGGTGGTTTTTTTATAGGAGATGAACAAAGTATATTGGATATGGAATCTCGTGTATATCGACAACTACAACAACCTACTATATATCTCACATGGGAGACAAATATATGGGCGCATATAGAACAAACGACGGACTGGTCTCCATTATGGTTTTTGGCGGATCACGACGATTCTATTGTGAAAATTCCCTCATTTCCTCAAAAAATAAATTCGACTGTCTTTGAAAAAGTCGTGTGTCCAAATATACCATTGTTTTATCCTTCATCTATAAGTAAATTATGTTCGTCTATAGAAAATATTCGTTATGTAAACTATACGATTGGTTCTTCGGGTGAGTATATATTTTCAGACGGTGGAAATACGATTAAAACCATAAATGTTTTATGTAAAGAATCGTCTCACACAATTATGTTAGAATCAACGTCACTTAAAAAAGAATCATCTTTTGCAAAGGGGCTTGAAGATATTCGACTTTATTTTAATAATGATAATAGCAATAATGACCATAATAATAATGACCATATAAAAACTGGTGGAATACGATTTATCGCCACATCGGCGGAACACATACACAGTCAACAACAAAATCAAAATATAAATCAAATGGTTGTCGGAAATTACGATATAAATTCATATCAATTTACCGATATTCAGGTAATCGCATCACCATTTAATCAAATATGTGAGAAAAATTGGGTGCCTTTACCAGATGGACGATTTATTTATTCGTGGTCACCTTATCAAATTGGACATATTATACATAATAAAATGTGTATTGATATAAAATACGATGAATACCGTCCGCCATTTCCCAATATTCGCGGTTCAACCCCGTTTATTGAGTGGTCGGATACCATGTTATTGGGAATAGTGCATTATAGTATAGAACCAACGACAACACAAAAAACAAGAGCTTATTATCATCTATTTATAGGAATTGACAAGACGAATTTTCTGCCAGTCGCACATTCCGACCCTTTTTATTTTTTTGAACATGGCATTGAATTTTGTATATCTTGTAGAAAGATAGATGACAAACACGTGCAATGTTATGTTTCTATCAATGATGCAAATCCACATACAATTACAGTCCCCGTAAAAATATTCTCTCTGTAAAAATATATTCTCTGTAAAAATATTCTCTCCCGTAAATATATTCTCTCTGTAAATATATTCTCTCAATGGACGAATCTGATTACCAAGTAACTGAATTACATGTTAATATGCCCGAATATATCATGGCATACAACCATCTTTTGGTATTCGATTGTCGTGATATGGGTTTGACGGAAATATACGATTTTGTCCCTTTAACTCTTACAACCATTATGTGCGATGGTAATTGTTTAACGGTTTTACCAAATCTCTCACATAATATACATTTGCGTCATCTGTCTTGTTGTTATAATAAAATAACCAAAATAGAATCTCTGCCATCATCGCTACAAACATTATATTGTTGCCATAATGAAATAATGACATTGCCCGAACTTTGTTTAACGTCATTATATAAATTAAATTGTGCATCAAATCAACTTACGGAATTGCCGAGTCTTCCAAATACATTACAGGAATTAACTTGTTCCGAAAATAACCTGACCAGTATAGAATATGTTCCGCCGGAATTACGTGAATTGCGCTGTTGTTATAACAAACTTACCTCTATTGGCAAACTTCCTCCCACTTTATTGGAATTGTTATGTTCTCATAATTGTTTAACGGAATTGTCTGGACTTGAAACCACTCACCTACATACTCTCTATTGTTGGGAAAATCAGCTGACGCAATTATTTCTTTCTCAAACCGCGATTTGTGTACGATGCATGAACAACCATTTGGATGATATCGGATTGTTGCCTCTCACATTAAAAGAATTAAACTGCAATGACAACGAATTGCTGTGTTTGAATGAATTGCCGGAATCGTTGCAAATATTGTTTTGTAAAAAAAATAAAATAGCATCGATTGATATATTACCGATTGGGTTGGAAGAGTTTAACTGTTCGGAAAATCCCATTTTTAATTCATATGAATTTCCACTTACATTGGCAAATAGAGAGATGTTTAATAACATACGTTATATGGAAAAAGAATGTTGCCCATTATTAAAATAAGTATCTATCGATTGGATGGAGAAAATTGATAATCATTTTTTGAAAATAAACAAACGAATAAAACAAATATGACAGACTATACCGTAACAGAATTGAATTTATCGAGACAAAACTTACAAGTTTTACCGGATTTATCTCTCTATACAAATTTACAAACATTACATTGTGAAAAGAATCAACTTATTTCTCTTGACAATCTTCCTCCCAATTTACGAGAATTACATTGTTACAACAATCAACTCACTTCTCTGGACAATCTTCCGCACAATTTACAAATATTATTTTGTCGTGAAAATAAATTAACTTTTCTCGACAATCTTCCTCCTAATCTACTGCAATTATATTGTTCACAAAATCAACTCACTTCTATTACAAATATTTCTCCCACTTTACAAGAATTAACTTGTTCACATAACCTGCTTACTTCGTTGGATAATCTTCCTCCCAATTTACAAATATTGGATTGTAGTAGTAATCAATTGACTTCTCTTGACAATCTTCCTTCCAATTTACGAGCATTATATTGTTATAATAATCAACTTACTTCTCTTGATACTCTTCCTCCCAATTTACAAAAATTATATTGTTCGTTCAATCAAATTACATCTCTTGACAATCTTCCTCCCAATTTACAAAAATTTGATTGTTCAAACAATCCAATTTATACAACATGTGAAAACATGTATGGATTTATACTTTCAATAAAAACAATTGAAAAATACAATAAAATCAAATATTTGGAAAAAGAATGTTGTCCACTATTAAAATAATTACAGATTTGTCCTTTTATTTTGTGTCCTTTTATTTTGTGTCCTTTTATTTTGTGTCCTTTTATTTTGTGTCCTTTTATTTTTGTGTTCTTTTATTTTTGTGTTCTTTTTCTTTGTGTTCTTTTTCTTTGTGTTCTTTTTCTTTGTGTTCTTTTTCTTTTTCTTTGTTTTTCCCGTCGCATTCCACCTTTTAATCCAATGCCGAATGGATGCATTTTATCATATATTTTATTGTATTTTGCGATAGGCATAAAATCAAGTTTTAAATTATATTCCCCATATATTTCATCATATATTGGCGTGTTATAACACTGTAAACTTTGTAATGTGTTGGGAAGTTTACCGATAGATGTAAGTTCATTGTTGTCAAAACATTGCAAAAATCGTAATGTTTCGGGAACTTCCAATGAACCCAAATTATTGTTCGAACATGATAATTCTAATATATGTGGCGGAAGTTGCAAATAAGTCAATTTATTATTCGCACATGATAATATTTTAAGATTTTTTGGAAGATTGTCTAACGTGGTAAGTTCATTTGTATCACAATTTAATTCATGTAGGGTTGGGTTTTCTTCCTCCCCAATAAAATGAATTTGTGTAATTTTATTATTTTCACACATCACCTTTTCTACTAAGGGGGGGATAGTCAATACATCTATTTGATTTCCTTGACAATATAATATTCGTAATGCATCTGGAATTTGTAACGTAACAATATTATTATTGCGACAATCTAATTCATGTAAATTTGCCGGAAGGTGTTCCAAAGAAGTCAATTGATTATTTGAACAATGTAATTGTTGTAAGGAAGAGGGAAGATTTTCTAAAGAAGTTAGATGGCATTGTTCGCACTCTAGAAAATGCAATTCAACAAATTTGGAGAGGTCGGGCAATACATTGTTTTCAGGAATATATCGTATATATAAATAACGAATATTTATTGGGATTTCATGTATTTCGTCTTCACTATATATTATTTTTATCGACATATATACATTATACATATTAGGTGCGAGGTAGGTGTGAGAGAAGAATGAATAAGCGAAGCAAAGAAAATTGAAAATCTTTTTTCAACAAACAAAAACAACATAATAAAACAACTAAATGACAATTCTAACTCGTATTTCTCGACGCGGATGTGGTAACGGTGAAGAATGTAACAGTAATGGTGGAGGTAACGGCGGACATACCTTTTCGCACTTGGTTGCGGGAAAACCGCGAACCGAACGAATCGACCGACGAATCACGCGAAAAAATGGGATTTATCGTAGAACAAATCTTCGATTGAATGGCAATCGACCTTATATTTCGTCATCTGAATATATGGACGGAACATATTATCAAGATAATTTATTGTGCATGACATGTAATAATTTGAAAAATCGACGTGAATTTTCAAATTATGCCGTAAAAAAATCCATTCGTAATAAAAATGGATGTAATATCCATTGTCGTTCATGTCAACCTCGTCAATATGACAATGGCTATCTTATTGATGGAACCATTGAAAAAAGTATTGACGAAAAAAGTATTGACGAACAAAGTATTGAAGATACCGACGAAGAAGATAATGATGACGAATTAGTTGATACAGATGATGAAACAGAAACAGACACATTATATGAAGTTGAGGCGATTTACGGACACACATATGATAAACATAATAAACTTACTTTTGAAGTAAAGTGGGTAGGTTATCCAAAAACAACTATGGAACCGGAAACATATTTACGTGAGGTTGATGTATTTCGTATATATGTAACGGATTATCTTATCCGTATTCGATACAAAAAGGTCTAAGGTATAATATAGACATATATTAACGGCAATATAATGGTTATTTCGGCATTACATGTTTTTCTTATTATTTTGGTTTTTTTACTGGTGATTGTATTTATTCATTCTTGGTGGTCACGAAATAAAGAGGGATTTATTGCCTTTGAAGAATCGGTGAGTTCGCTCGGAGTTGTAACGATTCCCACATATTCAACAACAACCCCAGTTCTAAAACTTTACGACAATGTATTTTTAGATGTTACTTCCATGAATTTAGTGGAAGTAAATGGACTTACCTATTCCGCAAATTCTCCTATAAATGGAAACTCAACTGTCTCAAAACTCAGTGGATTAGACGAATTAGGAGTATCCATCAATGGTATTTATGTGGTATCACCCGGTTCATGTTCTACCGTTTCTGGTTCAATTGATACACGATGTTCTGCGACTCAACAAACAACTACACAAACCACGACACCGTCATCCTCAACTTCCATGATACCGTGGTCGTATGTTACACAATCTCCATATACCGACACATATTTAGTTTTTGTAATTCCATTAAAAACATACAGCACAGGGTGTCTTGTGTATATTATGGATACAACTACCCAAACCAGCTCCACGTGTTTTTTATATGATGGAATCAATAGTTTTTCATCTGTCTTTTCTTCCTCTACAAATTTAGGGACAAGTATTGTTGTAAACGACCCTTATAACGGACAAATGGTATTAGAATCGTATTATGACCCAACCATATCTGTATATCAATTAGACCATCTGATTAAATTTGACATAACACATCAAAACCTTCTCTTGAAATCCGCCAATGGAACACAATTGACGATTATTTCATACAATAATCAATCCACGGTATCATCATCTCCCGCCACTGCAAACCAATACACTGGAAGTAACACTACATCTATTTCCACATTTGCGCCTTTTTTAACGGCAACCTCCGATAATCAATTGGTTTTATATGCAGGACTCCCGAATTCAGGTCTTACTCTTATTGCCGTATTTTATATTCAACCGGGAAGTAGCGGATATTCATTACACACATCTGTTTTATTTAGTGTTGCGGGACCTATTTTAATCAATGGATTGCCTCCGTCAACAACTACATCTATCCAAGGCGCGTCCTCGGCGTCAACAACTACAATTCCTACTACACAAACACCAGAAACACCGGCAACAACAACCTCTATTCAAAATCCTATTTCCGATTATTATAAGATGTTTTGGATGATGAATATGATGAACTCACATGGCGGAATTTCGGATGATTATATTTTAAAATCACAAATAGTTCCACCGGTAGCCACTTGTCCAAATTGTAATGGTTCAAGTTGTATAAATTGTGCGCCAACGCCAACTATCGATATTAGTAATAATTATGTATCGTCTGCTTCTTCTCCCTCTTTGTCTTCTCTCGCTTTGTCTTCTCTCTCGTCTCCCTCTCCCTCTTTGTCTTCTCTCTCCTCTTCGCCATCGTCCACATTATCTTCTCAGTCTTCTTCTTCTTTACCCCCGTCTTCGCCTTCGTCATTTCCATCATCGGCATCTATAAATCCAAATGATTATAACAATAGCTCCCAAAATATCGGTGCTTCGACAAAAAATAATAATCGCAATTCACAAGGACTTTTATTAAATGGTGTTTCTGGAGTTAGCTCTGCCATTCAAACCGTTTCAAATGATATTGGAAGTATTTTTGGACAAGGACAAAGTCAACAACAAGGACAAAAAGGACAACAAAGTTTCACAAAAGGACAAAGTCAAGGACAAGGACAACAACCACAACAACAAGGACAAAGTCAACAACAACAACCACAAGGACAAGGACAAGCATCCTACGAAAATTCATACGGAGCCCAATCAGGAAATAGTTCCTTATTTCTACCAATCACCACGGATTTTTCCAAATTTTCAAAGTAAGCGTTAAATTTTTAATACATAAATAATATACAAATATAACTGGTTTTATTTGTATGTCTTCTTTTTCTTCCTTTTCTTCTTTCGATTATACGGATATATTGGGGAGAACAGAAATATCAAATCAAATAAAAGACATTCTGCGAAACTTCTCCACAAATATTCAAAATACCCAATTCAAAAAAGGCATCTATATTTTCGGGTCGTCTGGATGTGGGAAAACGCATTTTATAACATCTATTTTAAAAGAATTGAATTATGATATTGTGTTATATAATGCGGGAGATATACGAAATAAATCGTTGATTGATACTATTACCAACAACAATATATCAAATCAAAACGTATTACACATGATGAAAAATGAAAAAAAACCATTGGCGATTGTCATGGATGAAATCGACGGAATGAACAACGGCGACAAAGGAAGTATTACTTCACTTATTAAACTTATCCGTCAAAAGAAAACAAAGAAACAGAAATTGGAGAGCAGGACAATGAATCCGATTATTTGCATTGGTAATTATTACACCGATAAAAAAATAAAAGAATTAATGAAAGTGTGTCATTTATTTGAATTAAAAACGCCAACTCCCAAACAAATAACGGGAATTTTGGAGAAAATATGTCCCACTATTACGCAAAAACATCCGTTATTAACAGGAATTCAGGGAGACCTCCGCAAATTAAATTTTTTCATGAAGGTATATGCAAAAAAACCCGAGCTTTTTTTGAAAGAAAAAGAGAGCAAAGAACAAGAACAAGAAACCAAAGAAAAAGAACAAGAAAAACTTGCATCAACATGGGACATGATATGTATGAAATCGTTTAATGATGATACGAAAAAAATTGTCCAAACACTGATCCAAACTCCGACTCCTTTGGAAAAACACAATTTCGTAATGAATGAAACCGAACGAACAACGGTAGCACTATTGTGGCATGAAAACATTGTGGACGCTTTGCCAAATACATCCATGTCGGTAATACAATTGTATTTACGTATTTTGAAAAATATATGTTTTTCCGATTATATTGACCGTATTACATTTCAATATCAGATTTGGCAATTTAATGAAATGAGCTCTCTCTTAAAAACATTTTATAGTAACAAAATGTTCCACACATACACAAACAATTCGAAAATTCGGGCAGATGGACCTATGCGTTTTACGAAAGTTCTTACCAAGTATTCGACCGAATATAACAATACGGTATTTGTGCATAATTTATGCAATAAATTGGACATGGACCGTAAAGATTTATTTTATTTATTTCAGGAAATACGATTACATTATCCAGAATCAAAAGATACATTTTTAAACAATACGGATACATTGGCGGACATTGAACGTTTATTGGATGACCCTACCATCAAAAAATTAGATATTAAGCGCATGTATCGGTATTTAGACAAAACAACGAAAAAGGTTGTGTCTGTATTTGCGGAGGAAGATGAGGATGATTTAGAGGAGGAAGAGTTGGATGACATGGACGATAGAGAGTAGTAAGTAGTAATATATCTCAGTCTTTGTATAATAATAGATGTCTGGTATGACTCCCGCTTTTGTAACTACTCGCATGAATATGCAACAAACAGTTCCAACAACACAATCAGTTCCAACAACACAAATGGAATCGACGACGACAACTCTTCCGTTACAGGGAATTTTCGGACCTTTAGGAAAACAATATTGCGCATGGTTTTATTTTTTATCCTTAATTGGATTTATTATGGTTGTATTATTGTTAGTTAGTGGATTGTATATCGGTATTTCAAAACGCAAAGGTTTAGAATACTATTATTATCTGATTATGGGTTCTGTGGCATATCTGATTGTTTACTTTCAGAATCGCCTCTTGTATAATATGTGTGCAAAAACTCTTTAAAGTGAGTGCAAAAACTCTTTAAAGTAAGTGCAAAAACTCTTTATTGTTACTTCGTTGTATGCTACTTTTAAAAAGCTACAAAAATTGTAATATAATGGCAGATATTTTATATTACAGTAATTATTGTCCTCATTCAAAAAAGATTCTTGAATTTATAAAACAATCGAATTTGATGGATAAGATGTCCTTTATTTCGTTAGACCGTCGTCAAACTCGTCCCGATACAGGACAACTGATTATTTTATTGGAGAATGGACAACAACGGCTTCTTCCTCCAAATGTGCATCATGTTCCATCTTTAGTAGAAGGTAAAAAATTTAGTGTCGTATTCGGAGATACAGAAATCATTCGGTATTTGAACACCGTATATAATTTATCGGCACCAGTTTTACCGACAGATATAAAAAACGGGTCTTCTGGCGAACCAATTGGATATATTGGAGGAGGAGGTGGAACATATACGTCATATGGAACGGGAACATTATCTGATTCGTTTCATTTGGTAAATGCAGACCATAATGTCGTTCCGATTTATACGGCACCGGAAGATTATAGGTCAAACAAGGTTTCATCGGATGTAAAAGTGGAGGTGTTGGAGAGCCAACGAACGGATGAAATAAAAAAATTGGATGCTGGGTCGATGGATGAATTGTTGAAATCAATGACGGCATCACGGGAGGCGGATATAAAATCTATACCGTTGTTACGTTAATACGTTTTTTTATTGTTATATTTCGAGGGCGTTTGCGTTTGCCTCCTGTCGACGAAAAACTATTACTACTACTGTCGTCGCTACTACTATCTTGTTTGTTGTTGGCAGCAGCCTTAAGTTGTTGAAAAGGGTTAGAATTTTCTAATTGAGTAGTTAAAGATGATGGGGTTTTTTTTTCTTTTTGTTCTTCTTCTTGATGAGATACTGGATTGATTTTAGTTGATGGAGATGCAGGTATTGTTTGAGAAGTAGTTTTACCAGGTCCAGTTATAGTATGTTGTTTGGATTTTAATTCTTGAAGTAATTGTGATGTTAATGTAGTTGTTGTTGGAGAAACAGGTGAAACAGTTGTTGTTGGAGAAATAGTTGTTGTTGGAGAAACAGTTGTTGTTGGAGAAATAGTTGCAATAGTTGGAGAAATAGTTGTTGTTGGAGATGAACCCAAGCATGTAAATATGTTTAGAATTAATGTATCCAAATTATTACTGGGATTAAAGGCAGTAATTACTTGGGAACCGGTCCAACCGGAACAGTTTATCAAAGGATACGTATCTTTTTTTACCGAAATATCATCTGGAGGTTGTTCCAATTGTGCTAAAAACCCATTACCACTAGCATCCATTAAAATAGTAAGCTTAACAACCTTTACTGTTTTTTCTGACATATATACTAAAAAAAGGTATTAATATTTTATATGGGTCTTTTCTTATGCCGTTTCAATGGGATTTTGTAAAGAAATACAAATATCAATACATGTGCTAATAATTCCTATACAGAAAATAGTTATTATAGTAACGGTAAATACAGAGACACCGTATGAAAGAACGTCGTCATCGGATTGAGGATAATAATTCATGATTTGTTTAGTTTAATACATCATGTATGTATTTTACGAATCAATTTTCTTCGACTTACATATCAAAATACTGAATATTTTTAACAATCCAGTCTCGCACGGTTTTAATCGCCCGAGTTCTATGAAAATCATCTGCCATCATTCTCTGATTTCGCGTTTTATCTTGAAACGCTACCATAAATTGTTGAATAATATTTGCCGTAATAGCCGTTGCATATTTTGTCTCCAGTTCTTGTTTTGTAAATACCGCAAAATTCTTACGTTTATTTACTGTATTATGAAATTCAAAAAACAAATCCTTCATTTGCGCCGGTGTTTGAATGGATTTAAAATTAATATTTTGTATATACGCTTGGGCGTGTTGCGCACAGGTGGGACATGGTAAATTACGGCAAATCATAAAACACATATTTAAAAATTCGTCCTTAATTTGTGTAAAATACTCCGGTTTTATTTTATGCGCCATGGTATGAAAAAAATACCACGTAGGTTCTCCCCACTTCATCGGTTTTTTTGCGGGGTCGGTAATTGGAGGCACTTGTTGCGCCTGTAATTGGGCAAGTCGCGTCTGTTGCTGGGCGAGTAAGGGAGGACGAACGGTAAAGCCAAAGGTTCGTTCATTGTTTTTATGTGAAAACACGGTGGAACTCATACTTGTTTGTAATTGTCGTTTTGAATACATATTTTATACTTTATTATGAGGAGAGAGAATTATGGAAGAGAAAGAGATTTTTCTTTTTCTTTTTCTTTATAATCGATGGTTTCTTTTACTACCGTTTCCTGATTTTCATTGATAAATGCCAATAAATCGGCGACTTTTATCTCGTCATTTTGAAAAAATTTGGGGAGAATCGTAGTGAGTAATTTTTTTGAAATGGGTTTTTTATTTGTTCGTTTTTTATATGCAATGGTCCCACCACTTCTTGTTGAAAACTCGTCAATATTATTTTGATTGACAACATCAATAATTGTTTGTGTGGCAATCGCTTGTTCGCTCTTTTTTTTTTCTAATTCAGCTTTTACTGCCTTAATTTCGAGTTTATATCGAAACCATTCCGAAACGGCTTGTTCCAATCGCGCTTTTGAATTCGCATCCATATTATGACTAAATTAATATGGATGATTTGTTTATTTTCTTTTTTTGTTTTCTTTTTTTTTATTTAAGTGTTAAATAATATCGACTTGTGTTAAAAAGTGTCTACGGCAACAAGGATTAAACAGTTTCAACTGGTCGAGAACTTGACCTTCGGCGGTTTTTTTACCAAGATTACTACGGGTAAGATATTCTACGTCGTCTTTTACAAATCCATTTTCTTGGAGTTTTTTTTGTCGAACTTCCTGTAAATAATAACGGTATTTATCTGCTAAAACAGAAGAACATGTAAAACATCGAATGGGAATAATCATTGTTTATTGTTTATTGTATTACAAGGATATTCTTTATCAATTTTACATGGAGGACTTACCTTGCTTTGGAAAAAATGGAATAAAATTAAAACCAGTAAATAAATAAATGAATGCAATAGCAATAACTATTGAAGAACAAGAAATAAAAATAAATGAAATTAGGAAATTATACGATAAGGCATATTCATGTTGGATGCCACATATAAATATATTATATCCATGTACATTTGAAGATTTTGAACAAATGAAAATAAAATTCATGCAAATAAGACCATTTTACATACATTTGGATGAAATCGGATTTTTCACAAAAAAAAAGTATTTATCGGTTCATCTGAAATCATCAAATAATGAAATATTACAACATATATTTGGCAACAATCACAACTTACACATGACCATTGCCCAAATTAAAAAATCCGATACAATTCTGTTGGATTCGTTCAAGAAATGGCTGGGTGAAGGAATAATCATATATGTCGATAAAATATCATTTTTACAAAGACACAAACAAAATAATAAAATGTTATTTTTATGCCATTTTTATTTGTGATGCGCATCTAAAATGGTCTGAAAATAAAGTATAAGTGTTTTACACATATCATAATCACACATTGAAATATGAGCAACATCACTATGAATACACAATACACTTGCAATTTGTTCATAACATGTCTGACGAGTGTTTATTTGTTGTATAATAATTTCGTTTATTAGTTGATGCACGTGCAACCGCATATTCTTACATATTTTTGACGCTGGAAACCCCAAAGGTGTTTCCGTGCGCGGATTTATTTCATGGGTGCAAAAGCATTTATCGCAAATACTTAGTAAAGTACCTGTTGAATATGTCAATAAACCAAAATCAACATTACAATGACATGTTTTATAGATAGTAAAATCGTATTTGAGTCGCATTGGCATCATATTATTTCCACATACACAAATAGTAGGGCAATTACTCATACTATTACTGTTATTATGTTGCGTTGTTATATATTTGCAATATTTGTGTTCGTGTTGTTTTGTTTTGCAGATAAATGGATCAGGCGTTTTATTGAAAATAAAACCGGCATGTTTTTTCCATATATTTTCATATTCGGACTCACCGTTATTCGATTTATACAATTCAATATATAATTTTCGGATGGAATGGACCGACGAATAGGGAGAGAACAATGAAAATAGATTTTTAAGGAAGCAAGAGAATTCAATACTATTTTTTTCACGAATTTCTGGTATATGCGCCAATACGGCATATTTTGTTTGTAAAATAAGTGTTTTATAATAATGAAGCCGTTTTTGTATTTCAGATAATGTATATGTATCTAATATACATGTAAGATATTGCATAGCAAGTATATCCAAATTATTTAAAATAATTTCTGTCATAAATTCGGGAGTGCATGCAGGTATATTTCGATACCGAAGTTTATGTAATATCAAATAATTCTTATTTTTTAATTTAATACGTCGTCCAGTGGTTGAACGAATTACCAGACCTTCAAATAAAGGTTCGGACAATACGAATGTATCGAGTATATGTTGGGCTTCACTCATATTTTGAATATTATATTTTATTGGAATGGAAACAGTATGTATTTTTGTATCTATAGAATAAATATCAAATTCGTGTTCAAATGAATTTCCATAAAATATTGCCAGTAGAAATATAGTATTGTTGGCATAATTTCGGATAACTCTATTTTTTGCACAACACATTTCAAAACATAATGTAACATTGTCGTGGAATTCAAAATCATGAAACTGAATAGTTGTATTTTCATAAAACAGTTCTTTATACGTACATGATTTATCCAATATAACATCATCCCCAAAATTGTGTAATGTAGATAAAACCCATGTATTTACATAACGAAATATAAATATAAGTGTGCCATCTTCTTTTATGGAGGCGCTTACAATTTGTTCGTTATTACCATTATAATCCATTGTATCAAATCCTTTTGACACGATACGAAATGGATAATATGTTTCAATTACCATTCCTCTACATTTCATATAAATAGTTTTATTTATTAATTTTGTTTTTGTCGTATAACTTAAAATAGCCAATGGCAATGATGTATGGTAACATACACTTAATTTATATTTATCGACAAAGTAATCAATTCCAAATAATTGTAAATCTTCCATCATTATCAATATAAAATAATAATAGCACTATCAATTTTATACCACTCATTCAAAAAAGTCAAGCAAAGTGGGGTTCGAACCCACGCGTTCTTACGAACAATTTAATTCACTAAAATCACCTTAACCACTCGGTCATCTGCCCGACAAGATTGCATATATATTTAATAAATAAATAGGACCGATTTAAAAAAGGAAATAAAAGAAAATAAAATATAAAAAAATAGTAAAAATAGATATGTTGCTGGAAGTTCGTATGAAGGAGAGTGGAAAGACAATGAAAAACATGGATATGGAAAAACAATTGAAGAAGGTTACTGGGAAAATGGAAGATTTGTCGAAAATGTTTCATCAACACCTTTTATAAAATAATTGTCTTTATTCACATTTTACTTCATCTTCATTACTTCAATAAAGGACAACATTCTTTTTCCAATCGTTTGATTTCATTGTATTTTTTAATTTTTTCTATCGATGGATATCCGTGTGTTTCATTACATATTGTGTAAATTGGATTTCGAAAACAATTAAATTCTTGTAAGTTGGGAGGAAGATTATCCAAAGAAGTTAGTTGATTGTTTGAACACCATACCAGTTGTAACTTGGAAGGAAGATTATCCAAAGAAGTTAGTTGATTATCTGAACAATATAATTTTCGTAAATTGGGAGGAAGATTTTCGAGAGTTGTGAGTTGATTATTAGAACACTGTAATATTTGTAGATTGGGAGGAAGATTTTTGAGAGATGTGAGGTTATTATCTCCACAATATAATTTTTGTAAAGTGGGAGGAAGATTTTCGAGAGATGTGAGTTGATTATTATAACACCATACTATTTGTAAATTTGTGTATAGAGATAAATCCGGTAAAACAGTCAAGTTTTGTCCAGATAAATTCAATTCAGTAATACGCCCGTAATATAACCCAATTATATATCTGTACATTTTGTTTGTTTTATTTATTGTTAAAAAATATAAAATAAAGTTTTTCAATTTTCTTCTAAGATTTACTTCATCTTCATTACTTCAATAAAGGGCAACATTCTTTTTCCAATCGTTTGATTTCATTGTATTGTTCAATTGTTTTTTCGGAAAGTGTAAATCCATATAGTTCTTTACATGTTGTATAAATCGTATTCTTTTCACAATCTAAGTATTGTAAAGTGGGTGGGAGGTTGTCAAGAGAAGTTAGTTGATTATTATCACAATATAATCTTTGTAAATTGGGAGGAAGATTATCCAAAGAAGTTAGTTGATTGTCTGAACACCATACTATTTGTAAAGTGGAAGGAAGATTATCCAAAGAAGTTAGTTGATTATCTGAACAATATAATTCTTGTAAATTCGGGGAAAGATTGTTGAGAGATGTGAGGTTATTACGTGAACAATGTAATATTTGTAAAGTGGAAGGAAGATTATCCAAAGAAGTTAGTTGATTATCTGAACAATATAATTCTTGTAAATTCGGGGAAAGATTGTTGAGAGATGTGAGGTTATTACGTGAACAATGTAATATTTGTAAAGTGGAAGGAAGATTGTTTAGAGAAGTCAGTTGATTATGGTTACAACGTAATATTTGTAGATTGGGAGGAAGATTTTTGAGAGATGTGAGGTTATTATCTCCACAATATAATTTTTGTAAAGTGGGAGGAAGATTGTTTAGAGAAGTCAGTTGATTATTATGACAATATAATCTTTGTAAATTTGTGTATAGAGATAAATCCGGTAAAACAGTCAAGTTTCGTCCGGATAAATTCAATTCAGTAATACGTTCATAATATAACCCAATTATATATCTGTACATTTTGTTTGTTTTATTTATTGTTAAAAAATATATAAAACAAAATTTTTCAATTTTCTTCGAAGATTTACTTCATCTTCATTACTTCAATAAAGGGCAACATTCTTTTTCCAATTGTTTGATTTCATTGTATTTTTTAAAATTTTCTATCGATTGATATACATACAGTTTCTCACATATTGGATTCTTTTCACAATGTCTGAACACCATACTATTTGTAAAGTGGAAGGAAGATGGTCAAGAGAAGTGATTTTATTATTCCAACAATATAATTCTTGTAAGTTGGGAGGAAGATTGTCGATAGAAGTTAGTTGATTGTTTGAACACCATAATGTTTGTAGAGTAGGAGGAAGATTGTCGAGAGAAGTCAGTTGATTCTCATAACAATATAATCCTTGTAAATTGGGAGGAAGATTTTCGAGAGAAGTTAGTTGATTATTACAACAACGTAATATTTGTAAATTTGTGTAGAGAGATAAATCCGGTAAAACAGTCAAGTTTTGTCCAGATAAATTCAATTCAGTAATACGCCCGTAATATAACCCAATTATATATCTGTACATATTTGTCGTCTTTGTTTTATTTTTTGTTAAAAAATATAAAATAAAGTTTTTCAATTTTCTTCGAAGATTTACTTCATCTTCATTACTTCAATAAAGGACAACATTCTTTTTCTATTCGTTTGATTTCATTGTATTTTTTAAAATTTTCTATCGATGGATATACATACAGTTTCTCACATATTGGATTCTTTTCACAATGTAATATTTGTAAAGTGGAAGGAAGATTATCCAAAGAAGTTAGTTGATTGTTTGAACACCATACTATTTGTAACTTGGAAGGAAGATTATCCAAAGAAGTTAGTTGATTGTCTGAACACCATACTATTTGTAAAGTGGAAGGAAGATTATCCAAAGAAGTTAGTTGATTATCTGAACAATATAATTCTTGTAAATTTGGAGGAAGATTGTTGAGAGATGTGAGGTTATTACGTGAACAATGTAATATTCGTAGATTTGGAGGAAGATTGTTTAGAGAAGTCAGTTGATTATTATAACAATATAATGTTTGTAGAGTAGGAGGAAGATTATCAAGAGAAGTGATTTTATTATTCCAACAATATAATATTTGTAAATTGGGAGGAAGATTGTTTAGAGAAGTCAGTTGATTATTATAACAATATAATCTTTGTAAATTTGTGTATAGAGATAAATCCGGTAAAACAGTCAAGTTTCGTCCGGATAAATTCAATTCAGTAATACGCCCGTAATATAACCCAATTATATATCTGTACATTTTGTTTGTTTTATTTATTGTTAAAAAATATAAAACAAAGTTTTTCAATTTTCTTCGAAGATTTACTTCATCTTCATTACTTCAATAAAGGGCAACATTCTTTTTCCAATTGTTTGATTTCATTGTATTTTTTAAATTTTTCTATCGATGGATATCCGTATGTTTCATTACATATTGTGTAAATTGGATTTGGAAAACAATTAAATATTCGTAAGTTGGGAGGAAGATTATCCAAAGAAGTTAGTTGATTGTCTGAACACCATACTATTTGTAAAGTGGAAGGAAGATGGTCAAGAGAAGTGATTTTATTATTCCAACAATATAATTCTTGTAAGTTGGGAGGAAGATTGTCGATAGAAGTTAGTTGATTGTTTGAACACCATAATGTTTGTAGAGTAGGAGGAAGATTGTCGAGAGAAGTCAGTTGATTCTCATAACAATATAATCCTTGTAAATTGGGAGGAAGATTTTCGAGAGAAGTTAGTTGATTATTACAACAACGTAATATTTGTAAATTTGTGTAGAGAGATAAATCCGGTAAAACAGTCAAGTTTTGTCCAGATAAATTCAATTCAGTAATACGCCCGTAATATAACCCAATTATATATCTGTACATTTTGTTTGTTTTATTATTGTTAAAAAATATATAAAACAAAATTTTTCAATTTTCTTCGAAGATTTACTTCATCTTCATTACTTATGGCAACATTCTTTTTCCAATGTTTAATTAGATTGATACCCATACACTTTTACACATTCTATAAAAATCGGATTATTTAGACACGTAATATTTGTAAATTAGGAGGATTGTCGATAGAAGTAATTTTATTCTCTTCACAATACAATTTTTGTAAATTGGGAGGAAGATTGTCAAGAGATGTTAGTTTATTTACGCAACAATACAATTCTTGTAGATTGGGTGGAAGATGGTCAAGAGAAGTCAGTCGATTATGGTCACACCATAATATTTGTAAATTGGGTGGAAGATGGTCAAGAGAAGTGAGTTGATTGTGTTGACAATTTACTATTTGTACATTTGGAATAATATCATCAAGATGATTGTTTTGACAACATAATTTTTGTAAAGTATGCGGAAGATTGTCAAGAGATGTCAAATTATTACGTGAACAATCTAATTTTTGTAAAGTATGCGGAAGATGGTCAAGAGATGTTAGTCTATTCATGAAACAATCTAATTCTTGTAGATTGGGCGGAAGATGGTCAAGAGAAGTTAGTTTATTTTTGGAACAATTTACTATTTGTAAATTGGGAGGAAGATGGTCAAGAGAAGTCAAATGATTATGGGAACAATTTACTATTTGTAGATTGGGAGGAAGATGGTCAAGAGAAGTTAGTTTATTTTTGGAACAATTTACTATTTGTAAAGTATGCGGAAGATTGTCAAGAGAAGTCAAATGATTATAAAAACAATTTACTATTTGTAGATTGGGAGGAAGATAGTTAAGAGAAGTGAGTTGATTAAATGAACAATTTAATTCTTGTAGATTGGGAGGAAGATTGTTAAGCGAAGTAAGTTGACAGTTTACACAATGTAATATTTGTAAATTTGTATGCAAAGATAAATCCGGTAAAACAGTTAAGTTTTGTCCCGATAAATTCAATTCAGTTATATTTGACATTTATTGTTTTGTTTGTTTGTATTTATATTTATTTATAAAAAGATTACAGTAAAAATAACATGTCTGTGTGGTGCATTTCACTATTATTTGGTTGTTTATAGATTGCAATTTTACCTGCATCTACCAAACTTGGGTGTACATACCAGTCTTCAAATTGTCTCCAATCTCCATCAAAAAACACACATACATCACTATACATCCGTATATATCCACGTTTTTCAAAAATAGCACGGGATTGTGCTCGAGTGTCAAAATAATCTCCCGTATAAATATCATGTTCAAATGTTACGGTAGCAAATGTATAATCGTCGAAACAAGTCCTATCCAATAATTCCAATGTATTTAATGTCGAACGATTATTCACATCTAAATCCAACTGTAAATACCCTATATTTTTTGACGTGAATTTCGAAACAAACATGTTGCGATAGGGAGCGGTTTGTGCGTCTCCAATATAATAGGTTGTTTTCGGGGACCGTAATTCTTTATACAATGGTTCAAATGAAGCGTCGTATTCTACCATAATTCCAGACCAACCATAGTTCGATTCTAATGAATAGGTATTGTTTGTTATTATCGGATGATTCGACCCAATTTCTACAAATGTTTGTAACGGAGAAAACGTATGCACAAATATATCCTGACTGGCTTGCGACGATGATTGAAACATAATAAAGATAATGTGTCTTTATTATATGCATATTTTTATTTTTACGTAAATTTTGTTTCAAAAGCGGTAAATAAACAACCTTCTTTTTGAAGATTTGGAATATCAAACACCACATTCGGATTTTGTTGAAGACAATCGGGAAACCATATTTTTATGATACAAAAGTTTTTTTTGGGAGAAATACTTATTCCATTTGCCATAATATTTTCTCCACTATTATTTTTAAAAAGAGTCTCGCCAGCCAAAATATATACTAAATGTCGCCATACTAAATATACTTGTTTGTTGCTAATTTTATAAGAAAAACACCCACCATTTTTATTTTTAGGGTCTTCCCATAAAGGAGGAATATTCTTTCGCATCATGAATAACATACATGTTTTCACAATATCTTCGGGCATTGTTTCATTAATGGCAATAAGTTTTTCCGTTGTATCAATATCATCCATGATGATTTTATAACTGGGCAAATCCCATTTTTTATCATGAGGAAGATGATAAAAAAGAGACCATGCATTTTGTAGAGGTGGCGAATCATCCGCTCCATCTAAGTGTTTGGCTGACGACATTCCAGACACTTGTAGAATATATGTATATTATTCTTTATGCTGTTTACTGTTCTACTGTTCTAATAATCATATTTTTATCGGTAATTTCTACATATTGATTGGACGTTAATTCTTCTCGATTTGCGTCATCATCGATAAATATAATTTTATAATCCATATCAAAATAAAAATGGCGATAAGGCACATTATATTCTAAATAACGAAACACAAATGCCGGTGTAAATAGTGTATTTCCGGTCATGTAATAATCATCGGTCAACACAATTGGAATAGGAGATGGTTCCATTGGATGATAATATTCGGCAGAAAGAAGACGATGTGAAACCGGTGTTGTCCCTTTGTGTGTTATTTGTGATAATGGGCGACAATAACGATATTTTACTTCCCCTTTTTCTTTTGTTTCCCCTTTTTCTTTTGTTTCCCCTTTTTCTTTTGTTTCCCCTTTTTCTTTTGTTTCCCCTTTTTCTTTTGTTTCCCCTTTTTCTTTTGTTTCCCCTTTTTCTTTTGTTTCCCCTTTTTCTTTTGTT